>Ga0115007_10002965_pt1 | contig 10385 bp, 10 predicted proteins | sample ArcOceMetagenome_2_FD_87166 | JGI IMG/M metagenome (GOLD analysis project Ga0115007, IMG submission 87166) | Marine eukaryotic phytoplankton communities from Arctic Ocean - Arctic Ocean ARC135M Metagenome | ecosystem: Environmental > Aquatic > Marine > Oceanic | place: Arctic Ocean | collected...
ATGGTTTTCTCCTTTGGTAGGTACGATGTTCAAGCAAGCGAGGCTCGTGCCGTAGGCCCACTAAGTGGCGGCCATAGATCTGTTTACATACATCATAGTCAGTCTAGGCGTGGGCAGCTGTTATGTGTGAGTCCCTAAATAATCGCTGAGCTTCATTGGTTAAAAACCATGCATTAGCGCCACTAGATTCAAACAAACGATCTACTGCAGCAACACACATTTTAACCGCATACGCCTGGTTGGTTCGCCATTGAGCCAGTTGGTCGGCATTAGGTAGTGCGTGTTGAACCCCCATTTGTGCTAGGTCATGCCAGTCTTTTTCTAGCAGGGCGCGGGCGGCATTAATTTGGTGTTTTGATTCTGCTAAGCGCATGTAGGCGGGTACGTCTTTGCCAACTTCTGCGCCCGTATAAGCGCGTACACGGGTTTTAGAGCGCTCGGTAAACCAACGAATCATTTGTTCGGCAATGCCCAAACTTACGGCAGAGAAACCACTGGCAAAATAAGGTCGATAGGCGGCAAAAAAGATGCTGCTGTCTGGGTACATACCATACCCTCTGGACTGGCCAGTCATTAGGGCTTTGGCAGACTCGATGCGATGTTCGGGAACAAATACATTGTGCACTTTAAGGGTTTTGGTGCCAGAGCCTTTCATGGCCATGGCATGCCAGTTATCAATAATTTCGTAGTCTGCCCGTGGCACTAGGGCAAAGTGTTGGTGTGGGGCAGGGTCTGCGGTGGCACCGGCACGAATAAATCCCATAATTGCCCACTGAGCATGGTCGCAACCGCTGCTCCAACTCATGTCGCCACTAAACATCACACCACCCTCTACTTCTGTGGTCTTACCAAAAGGCGCAATACTCGAACTTATCGTGGCTTCTGGGTCTTGCCCCCACACGTCTTCTTGGGCCTGTTTTGAAAACAGGCCCAGCTGATGACTATGGGTGCACAGTAAACTGGTCGCCCAGGCTGTGCTGGCGCATGCACCAGCTAGCGTTGCTACGGCTTCAGCAAACTCTGGCAAAGACAGTTCTAACCCCCCCCACGCTTTAGGCTGAAAAGCGCGCAAAAATTTAATCTGTTTTAATAAAGCAATATTCTCTGGTGGCGTCATGCGCAGGGATTCTGCCTTATCGGCATTAGCAGCAATAGTGGGCAAAATATCTTGTAAGGCGCTGATCAGCTGGCTAGAAGATGTCATGGTTGATGGCCTGAATGATTGTTTTAATAACTTAGTTAACATATTAACTATTAATGAGTAAGCAGTGCAACTGTTTTATGGTGCCGCAAGATTAAACAAATGATTCACAAAAAATAAAGCTTATGTAAAAAAGTATCACATTAGCGCTTAGTATAGTTTACATGTGAAGTTAATCGCGTGTATGCTGAAACCAAATGGGTGATCGAAATCACTGTTTTATTGTTTTACTGATAAATATAAAAATCGGAGGATTACATGAAAAAATTAATCGTTGCCACCATGGCCACGGGTATTATGCTTGGCGCAGCCACAGTAGCCACGGCTGCTGAAACCCTATTGTTATCATCGTGGTTGCCACCTAAACACCCTGTGGTTGCAAGTATTATTAAACCTTGGATTGCGGCTGTAGAAGCTGAAAGTGGTGGTGAACTTAAAATTCGGATTTTACCTAAGCCTCTTGGTGCGCCGCCAGCTCATTATGACCTTGCCAAAGATGGCGTTGCCGACATTACTTATGGTGTGCATGGCTACCAGCCAGGACGCTTTAAACTGACTGCAGCTACTGAGCTACCTTTCTTAGGTGACAGTGCAGAGGATGTGTCTGTTGCTTATTGGCGCGTTTATAAGAAGCACCTTGAATCTGTTAACGAGCATGAAGGCACTGTACTTTTGGGGTTAATGTCCCATGGGCCTGGTGTAATCCACAACAATGTGCGTGCAATTAATAGTGTTGCCGACATGAAAGGCTTAAAGTTCCGTGTGGGTGGCGGTGTTGCAGGTAATGCAGCCAAGGCCTTGGGTGTGACAGCAATGTTAGCCTCTGCAACTAAAAACTATGAAATGCTGTCTAGTGGGGTTGCTGACGGCACCTTTTTACCCACTGAATCTATTAAGTCATTTAAGCTAACCAAACTCTTGTCACATGCCACAACCGTGCCAGGTGGTTTATATAATACGAGCTTCTTCTTAACCATGAACCCTGCTAAATTTGACAGCCTAAGTGCTGAAAATCAAGCGGCTCTAATGCGTACTTCGGGTGAAAGCTTTGCGCGTATTGCTGGTAAAGGCTGGGATAAGCATGATGCTCTAGGTCAAGCTGCTATGGATGCTGCAGGTATTGAAACTATAAACGCAAGTGATGCGTTTGTTGCTGAAATTCAAGCAGCAACAAACCACTTGGAAGCCGACTGGATTGCTACCGCCAATGGTTTAGGTGTTGATGGTGCAGCAGTAATGGCTGATTTACGTGCAGAAATTGCTAAGGTGGCGGCTGAGTAATGTCACTTAGTGAGTTAAGTGGCCGGACATTAAAGTCTGGTCCCTTTATGCAGTTTGTGCTGCAGCGTATATTGGGTGGCCTAGCGGCCACCTTTTTGTTGGTTTTAATGCTGATCACCTTAGTGGACGTGGTGGGCCGTTATGGCTTTAATTCTCCAGTAAATGGTAGCTTCGAAATCACTGAACTGCTGTTAGCTGCGATCATATTTTCGGCCTTGCCTTTAGTTGTCGCCAAAGATCAGAATATTACTGTCGATCTCATTGATGCTTTTGTGCCGCGTTTTTTTGCGTGGTTAAGGGATGTGGCTATTGCGTTAATCACCACCATTGTTTTAGCTGGCATTAGCTATAAAGTATGGAACAAAGCCCTTGAGTCGGTGCACTATGGTGACCGAACCGCCATGCTATATTTACCCACCGCGCCCGTGTACTTTTATATTAGTATTGCCTTAGGGATGAGCAGTGCGCTTGCTCTATTACTCACTTGGCAATATGCCCGCGCAGGCGTGTTGCCTCCCTCTAGAAAAGCATAGTTAACATGTATGAATCTTTAATTGCCTTTGCTGCCATGCTCACCCTGGTCATTTTGGTGCGTATGCCTATTGCCTTTGCTATGGGCCTTGTTGGGTTTGTGGGCTTTGGTTTAATGACTAGTTTTTCTGGTTCCTTGGCCATGGCCACTATAATCACCTATGACACTGGCCTTAATTATGGCCTTTCGGTAGTGCCTTTATTTATTTTAATGGGGAATTTTGTAAGTAGAGCAGGGTTGTCTGATGAGTTATATAACGCGGCTAATGCTTTTTTAGGCCATCGTCGGGGTGGCTTAGCGATGGCTACAATAGTGGCTTGTGGTGGTTTTAGTGCGGTGTGTGGTTCTAGTTTAGCGACTGCTGCCACTATGTCTAAGGTCGCTATGCCACCGATGAAAAAATACGGTTACGACGAAGGTTTAGCGGCAGGCTGTATTGCTGCTGGAGGCACTTTAGGTATTTTAATACCGCCCAGTGTTATCCTTATTATCTTTGGCATTATGACCGAAACCGATATTGGTTTACTATTTATTGCGGGTATTTTGCCAGGCCTATTAGGGGTGTTGTTTTACTTGGTGGCTGTGCTAGTAACAGTAACCTTAAAACCAGAAAAAGGCCCCAAAGGGGAGCGCTTTTCATGGCCTAAACGCTTGCAAGCGCTTTGGGGTGTGTCGGGCGTATTAGGCTTGTTTACCTTGGTGATTGGTGGCATCTATGGGGGCATCTTTACGCCTACAGAAGCGGCTGGCATTGGTGCTTCTGGTGCTTTTCTCATTGCCTTAATTCGGCGCCGTTTAAGCCTACAATCGTTAATGGACACCCTCGTTGAGAGCGCTCGCACTACGACTATGATTTTTGTGATTTTAATTGGTGCAGAAATCTTCTCAAACTACGTTAATATTGCTGGCCTGCCAGAGCTATTATCAGAGTGGGTAGTGTCTTTTGACTTATCAGCTATCGCCGTCATTATGCTTATTATGCTGGTCTATGTAATTCTAGGCACAGTGCTAGAAAGCTTATCTATGATTATGCTAACCGTGCCGGTATTTTATCCTTTGGTATTGGGGCTTGATTTAGGCGATTACTCCGAAGCCTTAATGGACCCAGATATGGCCTTAGTTTGGTTTGGTATTATTGTCGTGGTGATTACTGAAATTAGCCTCATTACGCCGCCTGTGGGGCTTAATGTATTTGTACTGAAAAGCATGCTTGATGACGTTAAGCTAAGTACCATATTCCGTGGTGTAACGCCGTTTTGGATTGTTGATATTGTGCGTTTAATGACCCTTATATTGCTTCCTGGGATGGTGCTTTGGCTGCCTAATTTAATGGCAAACTAGCACAGTGAGAAGATCGAAAGTGTCTATGGGCCAACGCGAATTCATCTTTATTATTGCCTTGCTTATGGCCATGGTGGCCCTCACAACAGATGCTATGCTGCCAGCATTAGGCCGTATGGCGTTAGATTTTGGTGTCAATGGCAACGCTATTCAATTAGTGGTGACCAGTGTCTTTGTAGGCCACGCTTTGGGCCAGTTGGTCTATGGCCCAGTGTCTGATACCTATGGCCGCAAGCGCAGTATATTTGTGGGTTTAGGGATTTTTTGTTTGGGCAGCTTTATTAGTGTTTGGGCTGAGTCTTTGGAAATGATGTTAGTTGGGCGCTTTTTACAGGGTTTTGGTGCTTCAGGGCCACGGGTAATGGTGGTGGCTTTAGTGAGAGACTGCTTTAGTGGTGCAGCCATGGCGCGGACTATGTCCTTTGCCATGACGTTATTTATGGCGGTGCCTATTATGGCGCCTTTAGTGGGGCAAGGTATCTTGCTGGTTGGTCCGTGGCAGTGGATTTTTGGCTTCTATGTGGTGTTTGCTGCAGTAATGTTTGCATGGGTCTATGTGCGCTTAGATGAAACACTAAAGCCTGAAAACCGCTTATCATTGCACCCCAAAAAACTCTGGCACACCATGGTGCAAGTGTTGGTGAATCCCATTGCTACGGGGTACTCCTTTGTGGCTGGCTTAGTGCTAGGTGCCTTTATGGGCTACCTGAGTTCAAGCTTGCAAATATTCCAACAAGTATATGGTGTGGGGGAAGCCTTCCCACTTTATTTTGGCGTTTTGGCGCTGCCTACCATAATGGCATCGCTGCTCAATGCAAAGTTGGTTATGCGTTTTGGAATGTATGCTCTGGTGCAAGTGACTAATGTGATCACTGGGATTGCGTGTGTGGCTTTCTATCTCTACGCCCAAAGCCTAGCGACAGGCCCAAGTTTAGGCGAATTTATGGCCTTGTGTAGTATTATTTTCTTTGGCGTTGGGTTCCGCTTCGGCAATCTTAATGCCCTAGCCATGGAACCCCTAGGTAAGCTTGCGGGCATGGGCGCTTCAGTTGTTGGCTCTTGTTCTACCTTGGTGTCGGTGCCCATTGGTATGTGGGTGGGGATGTCTTTTGATGGAACGGTGTTGCCTTTGGTGCTTGGTTTTGCAGTGACTTCTTGGGCAGCTTTTGTAGCCATGCTCTACCTTAACAAGCCGCCTAAACTCCTTGCTAAAGGTTGATGTAGAACCCTTAACGCTGGATTTTTTGCCACGGCAGAGTATGCTAGAAGAAGGTGAATACAGAGGAGTTCAAAGATGGTTATTTATCCAGACATAGAAATCCAAAAGGGCCGTTGTGTTAATTTACGCCGTGGCCACATGCAAGATCCCATTGTTTATGACATTACTCCCCTACAGGCAGCACAGCAGCATGTTGCAAATGGTGCCCAAGTGCTGCATGTGGTGGATTTAGATAACGTAATGCGAGGCGGTCATGACAACCACAAAGCGGTGTTAGACATTATTCAAGCGGTCGATGTGCCGGTACAAGTGGGCGGTGGAATCCGCACCATAGAGGGTGCTCGCTGGTGGTTTGATCATGGCGCCTCACGCGTAGTCATAGGCACTGCAGCCATAGAGGATCGACATTTTTTACACGAATTATGTAACCAGTACCCAGGTCAAGTGGTTGTGTCTATTGACGCTCGCCAAAATAAAGTAATGTGCCATGGTTGGACCGAGGAAACCATCTACACACCCTTGGAAATTGCTCTGGATCTGCAAGAGCGTGGAGTAGCCGCTATTATTTATACCGATATAGACCTTGACGATGATCACCCAGAAGCCACCTTTGCTATTACGACTAAAATGGTAGATGAACTGCATATTCCAGTGATCTCAAGTGGTGCGGTGAAAACCTTAGATGACATTTCTACTTTGCGTATGTTGCCTAACATTGCAGGCGTTGTTGTAGGCCGTGCGCTTATGAATGGGGCAGTATCCCTTGTAGATGCGTTAGCCGTGTGCCAGCAGCCAGACAGCCATGCGGAGTTCTTATAAAACCTCACTGTGTGGTCGTTGGTGGCGCAAACATAGACCTCTTGGGCGCACCCCAAAAGCAATTAAAGCAGCACACGTCTAACCCTGGTAAAGTGTCATCTAGCCCTGGCGGTGTGGGCCGAAATATAGCTGAAAACCTTATTCGTCTGGGCCAGTCTTGCCAGTTAATGGCGCCTTTAGGGGATGATGCCAACGGTACGTTTCTTAGGCGTCACTGTCAGCAATTGGGCATTAACACTGACGGTATGGCAACCCTAGCAGGCGAATCCACCTCAACCTACTTATCAATTGTTGATGAAACGGGTGACATGCAGGTTGCTATTGCTGACATGACGTTGATTGATCAGTTTGGTGCAACCCAACTACAGGCGTTTTTGCCACAATTAACCGCTGCGTCAATGGTGGTGCTAGATGCCAACTTGGCGCCAGACTGTTTGGCGTTTTTGGTTAAAAATCTGCCACAACAACATTTTTTTGTAGATACGGTGTCTGTTACTAAAGCCACTCGCATAACCCCATTTTTATCACACATACATAGCCTTAAGCCTAATTTAATAGAAGCCCAAGCCATCTCTGGTGTGCACCTTGGTGAAAACCCTAACAGCCGGCAGCTACTAGACTTAGCCCATTGGTTTATGCACCAAGGCGTAAAGCATTTATACTTAAGCCTAGGTTCAAGGGGCTTACTTTATAGTGATGCCTCTCAAAGCTTTATTATGGCGCCTAGCGCGCCTGTAAAAGCCACTCATATAGTCAATAGTAATGGTGCTGGAGATGCTATGATGGCCGCCATAGGCAGTGCGTGGTTGCAAGGCAGTGATGCCCAGCATGCTGCAGCGAGTGCGCTGGCATGTGCTCAAATTGCTATGGCCAGCGAAACCACTATTAGCCCTCACCTAACACCTGAATTACTACTTCGCATGTTAAAGGAAACCCCGTGCAGCATAACCCCACTCAGTTAAACACTTACCTTGATATACACCCGCGTATTCAACAGGCATTGGCTAACAATAAGCCTGTTGTGGCCTTAGAATCTACCATCATTTCTCATGGAATGCCTTACCCACAGAATGTAGAAACAGCCATGTTAGTAGAGCAGGCAGTGCGAGATAACGGTGCAGAACCCGCGACTATTGCCATTATTAATGGCCGCTTAACCGTAGGCTTAACTGAACAACAAATTACCCACCTTGGCAAAAGTGGGTTTAAGGTTATTAAAACCAGCCGCCGAGACATGCCTTTTATCGCGGCACAAAAGCAAGACGGTGCTACAACCGTAGCTTCCACCATGATTATTGCGGCGATGGCAGGGATTAAGGTATTTGCAACGGGAGGCATAGGGGGTGTTCATCGTCATGCAGAAACAACCATGGACATTTCTGCAGACTTACAAGAACTGGCCAGCACGTCGGTCGCTGTGGTGTGTGCCGGTGTAAAGTCTATTTTAGATATAGGCCTTACATTAGAATACCTAGAAACCCATGGTGTTCCTGTAGTGGGTTATAAAACCAAGGTAATGCCTGCATTTTATACTCAAAGCAGTGGCTTTGAGGTGGACTATTGTTTAGATTCTGCAGCCAGCATAGCGCAAGTACTGTTGGCAAAATGGCACATGGGCTTGGCTGGTGGTGTGGTAGTGGCTAATCCCATTCCAGATGCTTATGCCATGGACCCAGTGATCATAGAGCAGGTCATCGGTGAAGCCATTGTGGAAATGCAGGAGCAGGGTATCCACGGTAAACAAAGCACCCCGTTTTTATTATCTAAAATTGCACAAGTGACTCAAGGCGAAAGCTTGGCGGCCAATATCCAACTGGTATTAAACAATGCCCGTCTTGGGGCTAATATCGCCACAGAACTGGCCAAACTTTAGCCATTATGTTTTTAACAGTATTGTTTAATTGCGTTACATTAGGCCTCTTCTCTTTAATCATTTAAATGCTATTGTTTATGATACGATCGGGTGTATAGTCGATGGAAGCAAAGCACAGCAGGTTTGTCTTGCTGGGTGATGGCTTAGGTAACACATTAAAATAAAAAACATGAGGAAAATGTCAAAATGAAACTATTAAAACCTGTATTAGGTACGGTACTGCTAGCTGGCTTGTTGTCAGTAAACACTGCATATGCTGGTGGAGTTTTGGACAAAATTATGTCCACTAAAACGATCAAAATAGCCACTGATGCCAACTGGCCGCCACAGTCGTTTATTAATGACCAAAACGAAATGGATGGTTTTGACGTGGATGTTGCACGTGAAATTGCTAAACGTATGGGTGCTGAAGTTGAATTTATTACGCCTAACTGGGACGTAATCACCGCTGGTAACTGGTATGGCCGTTGGGACATGCATGTGGGTTCAATGACACCTACTAAACAACGTGCAGAAATATTGTCTTTCCCTGCGGTTTACTATTACACACCAGCTGCTGTAGCAGTGCATGCAAGCTCTGGTATAGCCCAGCTTTCTGGCCTAAACGGTAAGAAAGTAGGCACTGGCACAGGCACTACTTTTGAACTTTACCTGCAGCATGACCTCATTATTGATGCTGAAGGCGCGCCTGCATTTGATTTCCAAATTGATAATGCCGAAATTAGATCATATGAAACCTCAGTCATCGCGCTAGACGACCTTCGTTTAGGTGATGGTGTTCGGCTTGATGGTGTTGTTAGTAGCTTGCCCACTATTTTAGAAGCGATTGAGAACGGCTACCCGCTTAAAGTGGTTGGGTCTCCCATTTTCTACGAGCCACTGGCTGTAACAGTTGACTTGGGTGATAGTGAACTTAACGAAAAAGTTGCCAGTATTGTTGCATCAATGCGAGCAGATGGCGTTTTAAGCACCATCTCTAAGAAATGGTATGGCGTAGACTACGCAACAGTTAAATAACTAGAAAACCGACCTGTTCGGATGCTCTGTAAACCCGGGTATTACTCGTAATGCCCGGTTACATTTGAGACAACCTGAATAGTCATTAGCACTATTAAAAGGTAGGAACGAATTTTGATTCAGGACACAGTTACTGAAGACCTGCTCCTTAGACAACCGAAATTTATAGCCTATCTTTTCGCTACCGTTCTAGTTTGTTTTCTTATCTTCGACCCATCACAGTCCATCATTGGGCATCTACTTGAACCGGCCCTTGGTGAGCCTGACAAAAGTGGCTTATATGGCCGTTTTGTAACGTCTTTTATGTTGGCAGTGTTAATGGTTTTAAACCTACTGGCAATCAGTCTCATACCTAACTTTCGCCTTCAAGTTATCTCCGTTTGGATAGAGCTACTTATTCTATTTTTGTCCTTCTTTTACAGCTTTGACCTGAGTTTTGAGTTTATTCGAAGTAAAATTTGGTTCATGGTGACTCAAGGAATTTTCACCACCTTATATGTGTCTGCTATCTCCATAGTAATCGCCTCGTTTATCGCTATCATAGGGGCGGTTGCCAAAATGTCATCGAATGGCTTTGCGTATGCTATTGCCAGTTTTTACACGTCATTTTTTCGGGGCTTGCCACTCTTAATGCAGGTCTATCTTATATACTTAGGCTTTCCTCAAATTGGCTACGTCATCGATGCAGTGCCTGCGGGCATTATTGCCTTGTCTCTTTGTTATGGTGCCTATATGACTGAAATATTCCGTGCCGGCATTATGAGCATTGATGCGGGTCAATGGGAAGGGTCACGTGCACTGGGTTTCAAATTTAGCCTGATTATGCGCAAGATCATTTTGCCTCAATCTATTCCATTAATTATCCCACCCACTGGAAACCAATTTATTGCGATGCTTAAAGATAGCTCACTCGTGTCTGTTATTGGGGTATGGGAGCTCATGTTTCTCGCCAGAACATTGGGCAACAAAACCTTTAATCACATGGAGATGCTCATTACCGCAGCCATGCTGTATTGGATGATGACCATGGTATTAGAACTTATACAGTCTCGTATCGAACGTAAATACCAAAAACGGCAGTCGAGATAAGTCATGTCTAAAA
>Ga0115007_10002966_pt1 | contig 10381 bp, 4 predicted proteins | sample ArcOceMetagenome_2_FD_87166 | JGI IMG/M metagenome (GOLD analysis project Ga0115007, IMG submission 87166) | Marine eukaryotic phytoplankton communities from Arctic Ocean - Arctic Ocean ARC135M Metagenome | ecosystem: Environmental > Aquatic > Marine > Oceanic | place: Arctic Ocean | collected...
AAACGCCCCGCTTCTGGAAGGGATTGGAAGGCGAGCTTCTGGAAGGCGAGCTTCTGGATCGTCTGCTATATTTCATGACTGGAACATCACCACCAGATACGGAAGTGGATAGAGAAGCAGCGGGTGCCCCTTTGGTGTCAGAGTCTAAGGAGGACGTTATTTCATCTTCTACTTTATCATTTTTTTTCACTGGCTCAGATGGGGGTAACCAAGAGCCGCCGCAAAGTGCAAATAACAAAGCTCTGCGTAGTGCAGCATCCATTGGTGGTAGATGTAGCATCAAACGGCATGCAATAAAACGTGGATGAGCTTTTGGCGGTTGGCAAACCAGTGGAAAGCAATATGCATCCGATCCAAGACTTTTGTTTCTCTCCTTGTTCAATTTTTGTTTGCGCAAACCAGCAATAACATCCATCGCATGTTGATGTTCTTGACGACGCAAGTGGAAGAATGTCGGATCGTATTCGTCACAACATAGTGGAGACAATTCAAATGAGGCAGGACCAGAGCTTGCTCGAGATCCTTGGCTTTTTTGTTTCCCTACTTCTTTGAGAACTTTAGCGAAGACGTCTCTAAATAGACCACCACCACCACTTGTTCCAGCACTCCCGTCACTCTCATCACGACGACCGACAGCACATGACGCGGCGGTCATAGCTGCGCTATGAGACCTAGGTTCAGCTGCTAATGCATGTATGAGTTCTCTTCGAATGCTTTGTCTGAGCCATGTCTCATCGGATGATGAAATCGGAGGTGGTGGTGGTAACTCTGTGACCAAAATACATAAAGTTGAAAACAGAGATTCTGAAAGTATAGTCGCATGTTCAGTGTCTTGGAGTCTAGGAGGATTGACCCATGCACCAAGTCCGGTTGCATATGATCCGTTTCCACCAGCACTAGCAGCCGATCGTCGTTCGGGATCGCATAGGTAACCGTCCAAGCTAAAACGGTTGATAAGCAAGGACAAGACTCGGCGAGCACCAAGACCGACACTCATGCCAGAAGCTGATAGTTGCACCAATGCCAAGTCGAGATCTCGAAACGAACGACAAAGTGGTGCATTTGAATAATTCAATGCCATTCCAGCAACCGAACTCCCATTACGTGCCCAGAGATGACGTTCTATTTGTTGTGCTGCAGCAAGACATCTGATGGGATGGTCCGCCAAGGAATGAATAATTTTTGCGACAGCGATGTTTGCAGAGACTGTCCTAGAACGAGTACGTCGACGTTGGGCTTCTTGCGAACTACAGTCAGGACCAGCAGACCACACTACTCTGCAATTCGATGACTTTAGGATGGGTCGAATGAGTGGTACTAGCGGGTGCTGCAAGTTACTTCCGTTTGAATCTATTACACCATTCTCTGTATCCAACACTGGTAATTTCCACCAGCCAAGGGTGTCGCTATTTCGAATCGATTCGGGCACCACGACGGCACAAAGACTTTTGATCGTTTTTGCTAATGCTCTATGTAAGGGCAAATGGAAAGATAGCGAGTCTCCAGCAAGGGGTGAATGAGGAACACGTAGCCAATCACCCATCACTGCTCCACTAGTTGAACTTGAACTTGACGACACTGTGGTAGAAATAGGTATTCCGTCCTTCCTAGCGCCTCCTGATGATTTGTACTGTCGATGAGCACCTTCAAGCTTTAATGAATTTTCGATGAGATTCAATTGTGATTCTGTCATCTTAACGGATGTTGCACAAGATAAAGCAACAGTACTGACGCTGCCACTGGTCGGAGAAGGTGTTTGACCTTCCGGAAATGATGAAGAGGCAAGTTGCGACGCTGCGACGTGTAACGTACTACGTTGCAGTGCTTCAACTTGAGATAAGTCAGATGCACCATGGGCACCTCCAGGTGGAACAGGAAGTCCCGTCTCTAGCATTCCTTCTCTATAAAGCCATTGCTTCATTTCTTTCAAAAGCGCTGCCATAATACTACCCATAGCTTCTCGAATACTAGTTAAATGGGACCCATCTTCTGAAACAGGAGCGAGAGCAGCACTACTGCTATTAGTTGGACTCTCGGCAAGTGCATCTCTTGTACCTGCAAAGTTCAAACTTAACCCGAACGCTTCGAGCCATCTGTTCTGTTCATACTCCACATGACCACCTGAAATTTTCCTTTTTTGTGGATCCATTCCCTGTGCTAATCTCAGCAAACGAGCCCATACGGTACAAAAGGTCAAAATTTCCTCTCCACGCGACGACAAAGAAATTCCTTGATAAGGTGGAAATTGTTTCGGTAGAAGAATTCGCATAGCAGTCCCGGGCGTTTCAATTACATACTCCAAGTCACGTAGCAAATGCGGAAGTCGCTTGTGTCTAGTTGATCTAGAATCAAGAAATCCATCGTCAGAAGCAGTTGGAAGCAAGGTCATAATAGGATGTTCACCGGCCACGTACGTCAAGGCAGGTAGAAGGCTATCGTTAGCTCCTTGAACATTTTCATGACTGTCATCGTCGTTGCCAGATGCTGTGTTGTTCAAAATCATATGCACCTCCTTCGTCGCACCGAGTAGATTGGTATGGATACACCGTACCACAGTTAAGGCTATTGGCACAGTGAAAACTCCTATTGACGACTCTTGATATGCAGCATCACGTTCATCGTCGGAAAGCAAGAGCTTGGCTGCTGCTGGAGCACTTCCAAGAGCTCGAACTAAACTACCAGCTGTAAATATTTGTACTGTAAAGCCAAGAGGCGTGTCGGCTTCGGTTCCTACCCCGGCACAAAATAGAGTACTCAAGGGTCGGTATGCAATTCCAAGGGCTGCCGCAAATCGACATTTAAATCTTGCATCAGTTAAAAGCGACAGAAAAAGGGCGTGAATTGCTCCTCGCAATTGTTTTGTTGGGTAGGGGTCTAGAAGAAGTAGCAAAATAGCTGGTGAAATGGGAGCTCGAAAAGAAGAAGCTGCAAGTAAATGCCTATATTCCATCGGATTTGGTGCAGGTGGACGGTTGACAGTGATGTCCTCGGTTCGTATCATCCCAACACCGCTTATCAAATAAAGGCCTGGTAGCTTATGAGGGAAGACACTGGATGTTATTCGATCAGCCTCCTGCTGTTTTCTTAAATCGGTATCAACCACATACACAGTTTCTGTTAGATCATTTTTGATCGATAGCGTTTCCAAATCCCATTGTCTAGATGTCAACAAAGTTAGCAAGGGGTGCTTCTTTGCAATCGGCACTGGATCAGTATACATGGATGGAAGTGTCCCCCAAAGCGAGTGAGGCGACTTTCGGTATTTCTCGGATGGAAGTCTATATGGAACGTTGGTATAAAATCCCGGCTCGGCACCTACCAGAAACAAACGGACAATAAAGCAAAAATAAATACAAATACAAATGGGTTTAGAAGCAGATTACGATGTCGACATTATTTCTTAACCCAATTACAAGAAGAAGAAAACATACGACAAAACGAAATCATTGATACAAATAGAAAAGGAAACTTACCCGTCATCTCCAAAAACGTACTGGCATTCATGTTCATAGCTATTTGATGCAGCTTTTCTGCCTCGTCACTTGTCACATAACTTGATGCTAGGTGTGGAGGGAAAGATTGAAAGCGTCTCCGACAAGCTTGGATTTCATCAGTTTCATCGGGTGTTACCCAGGGAGGGATGGTTCTAGCTTCTTGCCAAACAGCAATACCACCTAAATCTTGAGTTGATTTGATTTGAAGTAATGCATGGACGACCAAAACGGCCGCGGAAGGATGTGCAGCACTAATTTCTGCCAACCACGACGACAAGTGACGAGCTCGTAGTTCCATATCGATTTGTGCAGAACTGACTACCGAGCAATGCACTCCCCGTGACTTGAGTCTTCTATATCCTTTCATGGCCGATTGAATCGAAGAGTATGTCTTGACGGGAACTTGTCCATCGGCATCGACGTGATGCGTCATTTCGGTTGCAGCCTCTCGACGCGGAACTAAAGATTGTTGCGATTGCGAATCGTCGGTACTGTTATTGTTTCGATGAGTATTCGTACTACGCAGTGCTTCAATAACCTCATCGAAAGTATGAACATCGTCATTATGAAGTCGTAATTGCAAACGATAATTACCAGGAAAACATGGACTAACCTTCGTTTCGGAGAGAAAGTCGCTGGGTGTTTTCCAAGGTCGTTGTGGCTGCGCATCGTCTCCGCAAGAGACATTGTTATTATTGTTGGAAGGATGACGATAATCTTCCGTTTGTGCCGCTCCATTCCAAATCCGACATACCTCATCTGCCCAACGCAATTTCCATTGAACAGGATCCGCTCCAACACCAGCACCGTCAACACCATCTACGAGACATCGGACGGCAGCTCCAATAACCACCCCTAATGCCGCCGCTAATCGAGGTGGGAGTTTTGTGGGTGACTGTTGCAATGTTTCAATTCCATCTTTCCTCCCCCGAAGGGCCATCCGGACAGCTTCCTCTGGATCAGCTTCTCCGACACCACCGACTGAATCGTTCTTTGTGGAGTCATCACCAGCAGGCGAAGAGGACGTCATCGGTTTGTGTGCATCGCAGCATCCTTCCACCTTCCAGGCTTCGGCATCTCCACAATCACAGCATCCTCCAGGTGTTGTACGATGAAAGTAAACTTCGTGATTGTCATGATTTGAATTTCGGAAACAAGTGTCACAAATAACGCACGTGGAATCGGTTTGGCAGGTTCGACAATTCCATGCAATATCACCTCTTTTAAATACGTATCCGCAGGGCCGACGAGGACGAGTTCCCGTTCCATCCATTTCTGATGCATGTTCCTCCTCCAAAAGACGCTTTAATAGAGCAACAGTAGTTTCACTACTTTTTGTTACATGTTTCATAGCAGCCGGTTTTTCCTGTGCAACCTCCTCTTCCGTTCGAGGCCAAGAGATACGACTTTCTTCCTCTTTACTGCTGTGATATTGCAAGATCATTGCATCTGCCCAAGTCTTTGCGCTCGCTGGGGGGACTCCTGTTAATCTTCCAAATGTTGCATTAGCCAGAACAGATAAGGAAGGTAAAAATACAGGAGCCTCCTTCTTTGATCCATCTTTTCCATCTGTTGTTGCTGCTGCTGCGGCTGCTGCCCCCACGAAAAGACGAATATACGACTGCAACCGATCATCTGCCAATTTAGCCTTATGAACCAACGAGTCGGTATTTCGTATGCTGGTATTACTATTACTACTACTGCTGGTATTATTTTCGTCATTGACAGAAAAATTCATTGAACCGCTGGTGGTGTCGCTGCTCCGTCGACTGGGACGTGGTGTAGTTCCACCTGACGACGACGACGATCGTTCCGAATATTCCGAAAATGCTGCCAACAAGTATGTGTCGTCTGTATTAGCCTCGTCGTCGTCGGTAACGGGATTGTCTATTTGTGATGTTGTTCCAAGCGATTTCGTACTTTTGATGCTTTTTGTTTTTGAAAAACTAACTCCGCCAGGTGCAAACTTGAGATAGGCTGGTATGGGATAGGTTGGAAGAACCGTAGTAGTAGTATTTATTGTAGCAGTCGTCGTAGGTGGGCTGGAAACAGAGGAAAGGGTCACAGCAGCTCCAGCGGTTACTACATTCGGCCTGGATATCTCAGGGTAATTATTGGCATCATCCATGGTGATAATTGTCGTTTGTTTTTTGTACCTGTGCGGATCTCGTTTCTCAATAAATTATTTTTATTGGATTATCTATTTTAGTTGTTACGGCACGAGTCTTATTTTATCTATACTCTTCTTATTGTTTGATCTCGTTCCGTGGGTGGGAGTGGTTATGCTGTTGTGTTGCAATTTGTTCCCTCTCGTGACTATTGTGTTACGACGTTCTCGGGCCCACACAGCAGGTGAGCGATGATAGGATAGCTATTGAGGGAAGTCGTCGTAAAGGATGTGAAACAAAGGAAAATAAGCAAGAATGAATGGGAAATTATTTGTCGTCGTGGTATTTTCGTGTTAATTCGCTTTAATGCCTGAATTCAATGGATAGGCGCACGTGACAAAATAAAATAGAAGAAAACCTTTGTTTTCGTGTGTTCCTTTGACACAGATACTCTTTAGATATCGGACTCTCAACGCTTTTGAGTGCACACGGTGCGCGTTTAACTTTTTCGAGAATACACGCGCAACAAAATGTAGCTAGTATCGACAGCGCGTATGACGTCACGACACAGATTCGAAGATTATTTTTACTAAAAAAATTACCATCAGAAACCAGGAAGAAATGACAAGAAAGGAAGCCCAGAAGGCCATCCTTCGTAGTATATGAACCATGGATGACTTCTGCTTTAAGATAGCTCGTGCTAGCTAGCTCGAGCGAGTGATATAGAGATGAGACAAGCTTGTGTGTGTTGTTTAATTAACAAGGAAGAAAAAGAGATAGAAATGATTCTTTATCTCTAATATACACCCTTTCAGAAAAGAATGGTGAGTGTGAAATAACTAAAGAAGAATAAATAGTATATATGATGTCTAACTTTTATTACTATTATAAAATACATGTAATAATCAATAGAGCATGTTCGTTGTCAGTTAATTGTACTGTTACATGAGGTACGAATTAAATTCTTGCAAAGAAGAAGAAGAAGAAGAAGAAAAAAATGTAACGATTATTGCCAGGCATCCAACGTCTCGTTATTGTTGATACTATTATTGCTGTTGTTGTTGTTGTTGTTGTTGTTGTTTTCGTCGTCGTTGCTGTTGTTGCGATTGTCGTAATTAGTATCGGGTTTTCCGAAGAAATCTTTTTGTGTCCTTCGTTCCGCTTCATCTAGTTGTTCTTTTGCAGTAACAACTGCCCAGTCAACCCATTCGATACGTCTGGGACTTTCGAGTTCTTGTTGTTGTTGGTCTCCCACTCCCAAGCTCGGCAAACGTTTTTTTGCCCATTCACGGGCTTCATTCGGATCTCGTAAATTTATGCATACTTGAACGATACCTGATAATGCACCTATATGATATGGTTTAATAGATAATATCAATTGACATAATTTGTATGATACAGGAAGTTTACCCTGTAAGAAATATAATGTTGCAAGACGATTTACAGGTTCAACAAAATATATTCCATATTCATCAATTAATTGAATTAAATTTTGTTCACATTGTACCCATGATGATGGATCAGTAAACATATTATCAGTTTCTTCTAAAAGTATTTTTGCTTTCATACCACGTTCAGAATACCAATGATCCCATAAAAATCCTAATCCCTCATCACCAACATCTAATGATTTTAATAGTTTAATTTCAACCTTTCTACGATCACGTTCAATAGTAGAAAGAGGTGGTGGTTTTGGCAAGGCAGATAATGAAAAATCAATACCATCATTATTATAAGCAGAAAGTAGTTCTGAAAATGAAAACGTCATCGTTGTACTTGTTGCACTTGTACCGGTAGTTGTTCTCTTCTTCGCTGTGTTCTTGTCATCATCATCATCAGATTCGATATTGTCATTCTCGGTCTCAATATCTAATAAGTTCTCAAGTCGTTGACGAGCGTTTTCGACATCAAACGACGACTGACGATTTCCGTCTCCGGTACTGTCGTCGTCATCATTGTTACTACTCTTGTTTGTTGCATCTTCACTACCAGTAACACCGTACAAAATCGTTGTTGTTCTTATCGTACTTGTTGTGGCTGTTATTCGATTGTGAACAGGTATAATAAAACAGCATGAGCTCGTTAATATTTTTGGTTTTGGTTTTCTTCTTGTTGATAACGATAATGACGCTGACGACGACAACGTCGATGGAACGAAAGCATAAATTTCAATATTAAAAAAAGTCAATAATAATATCAATAAAACGAAGACCGAGCAATTATACCCAATCATCATCACTGATTTTGTTTTGTTTTGTATGATGGTATATGTTTTATTATGATAAAACAAATGTAGTACTGTTCAAGTTTCCGCAAGGTTTTAATAAAGAACACGTGTGATTTGTTATGTTGTTGAGTGATTGTTCCATTTTCCATTTCTTTCCCATATCTCGTTGAAGATATCGCTGATGAAGGGTCCTGGGATTAAACATCTACTAGCTATAGCCTTGGCTTTAAGATTTCCTAGGCCAGTCTCACACTTTTAAAGATCTAATTATGTCTTTAAACACGTTTTTTCTGATGAGATTTATGCACTGGAGCGGACGTAAATAGCCTTTTTTAGTCCCAAATTAAAACCTATTTTCCAGTCGTGTGTAATTTAATGACGTGGCACAGCCAAAACAGTCCGGCGACTTAGAAAATTATCAAAATGTTAAATTACAGACTGGAAAATAGGTTTTAATTTGGGACTAAAAAAGGCTATTTACGTCCGCTCCTGTAGAGGCATTTCACATTTCATACATCATACATCATACAGCAGTAGTACAACAAAAATCACAACACAAAAAAATCTGTGCTACTAGTACTAGTACGGTATGCAAGATAGTACTACCTTAACAAAAAATTGTGTACTGCAAACTTGAGTTCATATCTACAGTAGCTAGCTATAGTTTATTATTACCCGCTGCTGCAATAATGTTGAAGGATTGCTACCGTCTTGATTATCTTTTGCGAAGGATTGTTTTTCCGGTACTAGTACTATTATTATTTTCATTGCTACTTATCGAGGATGTTGGTGGATATTCTTCTTCCACTGTGACCGAAGCAACTGATCCTATCATTAATCATCAGTTACGAAACAATCAACAATCGCATAATAATAATAATAATAATAATAGTAATGAACAACAACAACAACAACAACGTAATCTAGAAGAAGAAGAAGAACAAGACAATAACAACGTGATAGAATACAAACTCTGGGAGTCATCAAAGATTTCAGAAGTATTAGATGAATGGAAGAAGAAGTATCCAAATTTGATTCAAGTTACAACTTCTCAGGAGGCATACGGGTTACCAACAGCAGGAAATGAAGAAGATTGTCCATTCTATAAAGAATCCGATGGTTGTCCCAATTATTTCTTTACACTACAAGATTTTACTGCACATCCAATAGATAGTATTTCTTCTTCCTACCTTCCTGAAGTTTTTTTGAGTGGTTGTCTTCATGGTAATGAACGTGTTGGACCGACAAGTGTTATGGAGGCAACATCATTATTATTGGAGTCGGCACATTGTGAAGGATTACCACGTCGATCATCATTATCATTATCGGCATCTTCTTTAGATTTGGAATTAAAGGAAGCAAAAGAATGTCGACAGACACTTAAAAACAAAGGAATCGACGACGTTCATCGTAAATGGTTAGCGAGGTTGGTCACTACCCGGCGTATCGTTGTCGCTCCTACCACGAATGGTAAGATTTGATCTTTTCTTTTTTATATATTCTTTTTTTGTTAGAAGAACCTTCCCATCACAAAATAATTTCATGCGAAACCAATGTTATTACTATATAGTAATTTGATATCTGGATCTGGGAGAGTCGTATATAACTTATCTATGCGTCTGTACGTACTAAGACGTTATGTATACTCATTTTTTCCTTCATCTTAATTACCCCTGTTTTTTCTTCTTCCTTTGCAGCTCTCGGATATTATCGGAATAAACGTACGGAAGGTACGATTGATCCTAATCGAGATTTTCCATATGATTTAACCGATTCTAGTAAATGCATGCAAACGATCGCTGGACGGACTGCGAACGAAATCTACAGAGAACATATGTTCCAGTTAGCACTAACATTCCATGCTGGTATGGAAGTTGTTGCGTACGAATGGGGTGCCCCCTCATGGTTAGATCATCTTTCTCCTGACGATGAAGCACAGGCAGCTATCGGTGGTGCGTACAGCCGTTATGGAGCTGGTTGGAGTAAGAGCAAACCATACAAATACGGGACCATGAACGACGAAGTATATTTCGTTAGAGGTGGTATGGAAGACTGTAAGTTGTATACACAATACTATCTGCAACCGATTATCTTTATGTCATTTTTTTTAATTTCAAATTTTCACTGCCAGTCTATTCAATAAGCACGTTTGCAGTAGCAAGTTTTCGTCTCATTTAATTTATTTTGTATTTCGTTTCATTTCATTTTCAAACATGGGTATATTGAATATCGTACTTCTTAATTATTTTCTTTAATTGAATACACAGGGGCTTACGCTGGCTCGTGGACTCCTGATAAAGTTACTGCCTGCACACCCATGCAGTTTGGAGGTTATCCCAAAGAAAAGACTACATACAACAATTCCACCTTACGAGTCTTCAACGTACTTGTAGAGACTAGTAATAGTAAGGAACCAAAGAACGACCTTGGTAACTCCGCGGACGTTTTGAGTCGTGATACTAAAGGCAATGGACACGTTTCTCGTAATATTCGTTTAGCATTATTAGCGGCTGCAATGGTTGAACCCTACGTGTCTGTCGTGGGTGTCAACA
>Ga0115007_10002968_pt1 | contig 10378 bp, 5 predicted proteins | sample ArcOceMetagenome_2_FD_87166 | JGI IMG/M metagenome (GOLD analysis project Ga0115007, IMG submission 87166) | Marine eukaryotic phytoplankton communities from Arctic Ocean - Arctic Ocean ARC135M Metagenome | ecosystem: Environmental > Aquatic > Marine > Oceanic | place: Arctic Ocean | collected...
GAAGAGGATTTTCTTTTCTTGCTCGTCTTCATTTTAGTCTTCTGAGCAGTAGTCTGTTTAGCAGCATTCTTTTTCGCGGTAGTCTTTTTCGCGGTAGTCTTTTTCGTGGCAGTCTTTTTCGCGGTAGTCTTTTTAGCAGACAACCCTGATTTTTTTCCCGCGGGCAACACGGGAAATTCAGAGGCTTTTCTTTTCTTGTTCGTGTTCATTTTGGTCTTTTTAGCAAGAGTCTGTTTAGCAGTAGTCTGTTTAGCAGTAGTCTGTTTAGCAGTATTCTTTTTAGCGATGGTCTGTTTAGCAGTATTCTTTTTAGCGATGGTCTTTTTAGCAGTATTCTTTTTAGCGATGGTCTTTTTGGCAGCCACTCCTGCTTTTTTGTCCACGGGCAACACGATGGATACGACTTGACGACGCTTACGCAGGGCGGTTGTTTTTAACGATTCCAATTCGTGTTCAGGCAATTCATAGAGTCTTGAATGGTAGTCATCTAATTCCAATGTATAACGCAAACGAGGAAGCAATGAACGAATGATGTAGACACGATGTGTTTTTTCACAATGTCTTACTTTCCCACCAACTGGAAACGCATGCGGAAACGCATGCGTCCTCTTACTGGGCGCAGATTTCTTTGTTGTCGTTGTTGCTGCTTTGGTTTGGGTTGCACTTTTTCGAGCCGTTCTTCTTTTTATTCCGCCCCATACAGCATTGGCAATCGCACATTTATTTGCTTTTTCCATGTTCATGACTGTTTTCAATCCTTGTTTGATTGTGGCATGTAGATCGAAGTCGCCGCCATTGTCTTTGTTCTTTTGTTGTTGGTGCGCTTCCAACAATAGTTTTCGCACTCGTGAAATATGGCGCCGTAGTTCAACGAAGGAACGAATTCCTTTACATTTCTTGCCTTCGTAAAGTCTTTTGTTTTGATTTGGTTCAAACCAATAATTGTCCGACTCTTTCCCCTTACCAGCTACTTTTTTTCTCGGTTTGTTGACGACGGTCCATTGAAGTGATTCAAGAAGTTTCCACAGTTCATCGTTGTCCTCTGGCAAGGGATGAAGGGTTGGAATCCCATACGTCTTAAAATCTTGTAGTTCTTCTGGGGTGTGGTTGTGGGTGGTGGTGGTGGTGGTGGTGGTGGTGGTGTTGGTGGTGGTGGTGGTGGTGGTGGCACTGGGAACATCGCCGGTGTCAATTTCATCGGCATCATCAATGGGAAAGGAGGGCAATGGTGGGGCTGCAGGAAGATCCCACTGCATGTGTAACGAGGTGGACGTGGTCGAAGAGGACGAGGGGGACGGGGCGGACGCGGTGATGGACGAGGAGGACGATGGAGCAGGGGACTCTTTGGAAGATGATGCTTTTCTGATAAACTTGGTTGGGATGTTGTTGAGGCGTTGGCCGTCACTGGTTATCATTATGTCCCATAACATTGTTGAAGATTTCTGAAGTACCAAGCATCTCTCCCAAACAATTGATGGATCGATCATCGATCCAGTGAAATCAGGGGCACAATTTGCGACTTCATATATCTCCATGTTTTAGTTAAAATTTTGTCAGGGATCACGATTTTGTCAGGGACTCAGGGACCTCGATGTCCTCAAAAAAGGGGTCCTATACACCCAGATAATTACTGGTATACCTTTTGTTCTTGGGTCTTTAGTCGGTGTCAAAGATACCGATTCGTAGGAAGATCGGAGGCCGAAACTCCTTGAAACGGGAGCGTAGGTAGGGTACAGGGGCGTACAAAGAGTTCAGCAAAAGCGGATCATTTTTTACAAAATACGGTTCTTCTTCTTCTTCGGTAAAAAGTTTTTAAAAACCTGATACAGGACAGGATGATGCATCGTCTGATATCAAGAAGATTCTCGACAACGGTTGCACCAACCTTTGAACAAGTGGTGCAAACGTTTAAGGCTTCGGGAAAAGAATTGACCAATGACGAAAAGTTGGAATTTTGTAAGTTTCTTCATGCAATAATTTGTCACCCACTCCATTTACTGAAATATTGGTTCATTCTGCTGTTTTAACCGTGTCACCACAGACGGTCTGTTCAAAGTGGCGACACTGGGCCAAGTGCAAGGCAGTCGACCAAGTGCGCTTTCATTTGTCAAACGAGCAAAGTGGGATTCTTGGAACACGGCAGCCACTGGAATGACCGAACAACAAGCAGAAGACAATTACAAACAACGTGCTTGTGAACTGATGGGTACAACACTGGCGGACATGCATGTACTCCATCAACCAAGCGACGGTCCTGCTCCCACCACTGCCACCGCCGCAGCACCCTCCTCCTCCTCCTCCTCCTCCTCTTCCTTCCGCCACCGTAGCATTCATGAAATCTGTGGCCTACAAACATCCGTCGACGACACGCAACCGACACAATTAGAACAACGCGCCAAAGCTTACACGTGTCTCTCGGTCAATGTCGAACAAGAAACGGGGGTTGCGACGGTCAATCTCTCTCGTGTTTCAAAAAGGAATGCAATGAACATACCGCTGTGGGAAGAGATCTTCGATGTGTTTCAAACGTGCAGTGACGACAAACAGGTGAAATGTGTTGTCCTCGGTGGTGATGGCGATCATTTTTGTTCGGGCATGGATTTGGGTGTTTTTGCACAAATGATGGACATCAACGAAGAGGAAACATGTGACGGAAGGTCGAGAGAAACGTTGTCCAAAATAATTCAATATTTCCAAAACGGGTGCAGTGCACCGGAACACTGTAACGTACCGGTTTTGGCCGCCATTCATGGCCATGCCGTTGGTGGTGCGATCGACTTGATCACCAGTTGTGACCTGAGGTATTGTGTGGACGATGCTCTGTTTTGTGTCAAGGAAATTGATTTGGGCATTGTGGCCGATGTTGGTACCACACAAAGATTGCCCAAATTAGTGGGGGACCAAAGAGCAAGAGAATTGACGTACACGGCCCGAGAAATTGATGGAGCAGAGGCAGAAAAAATTGGGCTGGTTTTGGACAGTTTTTCTACAAAGGATGAAATGTTACAGCATGTGATGGGGGTTGCGCGTACAATTGCCAGTAAAAGTCCGTTGACGGTCCGAGGTATTAAACAAGTCAGCCTCTACAATCGTGATCACCCCAATGTGAACGACGGATTAGAACATGTGAAAGCATGGAACACGTCGTATTTGTATTCTGAAGATCTAACGGAAGCCGCCACGGCAATGATGATGCAGAAAGCACCATCGTACAAGAAGTTTTGAGTGTTGCTGTACGTACACACGTGTTAGTGTTACAGTTAGGTGTAGGACGTAGGACGTTAGGACGTAGGACGTTAGAGGACGTACTGATGCTAGTACACGGGTACTAGGACTTTTTTACTTGTTTTTATTTTTATACCTACTCAACGCAATTCGCAATACGGCTTCAAAAGCCACCCCGTCTTTTCCATGTTTCTCCCACGCAACAACCAACGCCAATCCACACCAAGGTCTTGGTCGTTGCCAATGGAGAACCGTTTTGACGTCTTCCTCTTCTCTTTCTCCCTTGTCCATTGTTTGACCCCCCCCAACTGGCCCGTCGCTTTTTCTTGGTTCAATCAAAGTCAGAGCATTCAATGCAATGCAATGCACCAATACAATTTTTTCTTCTTTCCATTTGGTAGGTGTTGTGCGATGTACAAACAGAAGAATGTCCGAAAACAAGATCAAATAATTGCTTTTTGTTTCAGATGCATCTTGTTTTTGATTCATGGGTAATGTATGTTCGGCCAGTCCGGTATGTTCGGCCTGATTTAGCAAACGACGGGCAGGTTGCAGCAACGGTTGGGCCAACGGCACTCTCAATTGACGTGGTATGTGCACCATTTTGCTTTCGGATATGCACGTTTGTATTTCAAAAATTCGTTCCCCGTTTTCACCACTGGCTTTGGCGTCGTTCACTTTTAATACAATGGCATCAATGCTTGTCATTGCTTGGTAAATTTGTGTACCCGTTCGCCCGTTTTTGTGAAATGTTTTGGACAGTTCTCTCAACAGCAATCCGTACTTGCAAAGCCTTTGGAAAGGCAACGCCAACAATGGACCCAAACCTCCATTCAATTTGCCTTGCGCGATATCTTTTCTAGCTGTGGTAACATCAATTTGTTGACTAATTGCACCGTTGGATCTTAGATCTTGGGAAATCTTGGACAACGCACTGTTGTATTTTTCCACGAATGGAATGTAGAGGATGAGGCACGGGGCCAGCTTTGAAAACTCAATAGCTGCCAATCGTGCCGCCGTAAAAGTGGATCCGAGGCGTGGCGTGGTTGATTCTTCGATGCCACACAACGCTTGCTGCAAGTTCTTCAAGAAATCTTGGTGCAACGTTGTGATGGGCAACCATCCATTGAAGACTTCTTCGACCGTGGTGGTGCAATTGGTGTCCAGGAATGGTTGTACAAATTGATCGGCGACAAAACTTAAACCTTGGACGTAATTGATTTCAGATTGAAGGAGTTCTTTCAGGACGTGGGATCTCTGTTTGATATCTTTGGCACTTTTATCGCAACACAGGGATTCAAGACGATCCAGAAGGGACGTGGGTGACAATGCCCAGAAGTATACGATTGTCGTTGTCAACAACACAAACACGGTTGTCGTTGTCATCCAAGGTGACAACGCGGGGAAGAGGAGGATTGAATTCATCGTTTCATTGCGGTGCTTTTCTTTCTCTTCCGCCTATCGAAAGAAAGGCCATCAGCATCTTAATCTTGATTAACAAGGGGGCGGAAGGTCGCCGCCACCAAGCCACCTTCCCCCGATCAAACTTTTGTCACTGGATTCCGAATTTTCGAGACTGACCCCCAAAAACTACTGAGACTAAAGATTACAAGAGGGCGGCCGGCCTAACCACACATGTCGCAAAACCTTGTCGATTACATTGTTGTCTGCGGGAGTCCTCCCAATGCCGCGACGTCCAATTTGCCCAGACGGTCGGTCAGTCGCTACATTGTGGACGTCGTGGTGGTGTTTCCAGACAAATATGAAAAGGTGCCGCCCGGGTACGAACGCATACGTCTAACACCAGGAGGCAAAGAAGTCGATTTGAACACGGGCAAATTTTGGCGCACCCGCTGCCACGTTGCTGTCAAGTACGGTTACAACGACTGTGCAAATGTCGCCCTTCCCAGCGCAGACACCCCCAGCAAAGAACTTCCCATTTCCGAAATTGCTGCCTACAATGGTAAAAAGAACGCAACGTTGGAAAACGGATGGACCACCATTCAAACCAGTGTCACTGGACGTGATGCAAACATCAACGTTGGGTCAGGCAGTTCCAATGAAATCTATATCACCGTGAAACGATTGGACCCGAAAGGTCAAACGAAAAGTCCAGTGGTAACACATCTGACAGTGATTGACAAATACTACAATGAAACGTGTCCGGTGGGCTATCTACCCATTGAATTAAATTTGAATCTCAATTCATCGGGCCATAAATTGTATTTCTGCACCAAATCTTTGCCCTATGTCTCGGACAGCCAACGCATAGTACCCGCATTGTTGGAACGCTTCCCTCGTAAAGATAAAAAAAGAGCCAAATTGCAATTGCCACCTTCCATTGAACAATTTTGCATGCCATTGGGCGTCCAAGTCAAAACATGGCAACCGCACCAAGTGCCCTTGCCGGACTGGCACCCCTTTGTCTTGACGGAAGGCAGTGGTACGAAAATGTTTGGTGCTGCTTTGTTGTTTTGGGAACCTTACGATTGTAGCGATGGCAATAACAAGAAGGAGGATGAGGAAAGAAACAGAGAGACAAAAGAGATAGACATTGCAACAGATACAGACCCAACGAATCATGCTGAACCACTGATCACTCCAAGTGGTACCACCCCGCCCCAATCGCCCCAATCGCCCCAATCGCCCCAATCGCCCCAATCGCCACCTCACCCACCTCACCCACCTCAAACCCCGACTTCCTCCCCACCTCCCTCCCCACCACCCGCCCCACCAGTGAAACCACCCCACCACCACCAAGAACCCAAAAAGGAATACCGTACAAAATGTGTCGCGATCTTGTCGCATTATTCTTTTTTCAATTCGTTTAAAAAAGCATTGAAATTGATGTATCGCATTGCTTTGGGCGGTTGTTCCTTTGTGCCCATAGAAAGATACATTTCCAATTTGGTGTTGTCTGTACCTTTGCCCTCGCCCGGTACAAATGTTGTTTTGGATTGGGGATTGGGAGATTCAAATGCCATTGTCTTCAGTAGGCCCGAACGCGAAGATTTGCCAATGATTGGCGTATCTTTTTTACCGCTGTTTCACATGTTGTCTGTTCCTAGCATTGTAAGTTGTATACCACCAATGATGATGTGCACCATGCGTGCACCATGCGTGCACCATCAATAATAAAATGCACCCAATGTCTCACCTTTTTTGTTTCTTTGCCCTCTGTTTTCTCTGGTTCTTAGGTACGTGTGTGGTCATTAATATTATTGGAACGTAAAATTATTTTTCATTCACGTGACATTGACGTGATCACGTCCATTCTGGAAGCCGTGCGTGCCTTAATATTTCCTTTATCCTATTCCGGCATATACATTCCCATGTGTGCTTCGCATATCTTAGAAATGCTGTTGTTGTCACCCATTCCTTACTGCATTGGGATGGCCTCGGAAGGAGTCGATCGAATTGATATACCCGACGATACATGGGTGGTCGACATTGACAATGATTCCATTGGGTTGTATGCCAATGGTACCAAAGAGACTGGGTTTGGTATCGACCATCTACCCGAGACCATTTATAATACTTTTGTTTCTGGATTAAGAAAGACACTTCAAGAATGCAATGTGTTCCGTGATGGGGTGGCAGATGTCTCAAATGTTTTTCAATCCTCTCAACTCGCAGCAATGGCAGCAGACCGAAACGTGGATAGTTTTAAAGTACGAGATTTAGCATTGCGATGCATGATTGATTTGCTGTTCAATTACGATCAATTTTTAATCATCAACGATCATTTTAACAGCCAGGATTTATTTTCAAACGAAAAAAACAGAATTGGTTTGGAGGCCGTCTTTCGTTTGAATGATTTCATTGCGTCCAAACCATCCTCTTATTCAACCTTTTTAAAATCTTTGGGCGAAACACAATGTTTTGCCTACATGATGAACGAAAGAACTTACCCTGGATTGAATGATTTGAGTTTTGTTTTTTTTGACCATTGCAGCAGCATGTTGCGTAAAGAAATGACATTGCATTTTTCCAACGGGAGTAGCCAAGCAACACCGCAAGAAACTCTACGAAATCAAGTGTTGAACATGACCTCGGATTACAACCGTCGGTCCTCCATCACACGAGTAGCATCGTTTCAAAAACTAGACCACAGTCATCTCAGAAGTGCCAGTGGCACCAATGCAGCCAAGCAAGCCAAACAATTGCTCCATGTTCGATCTTTAAAATCAATGCCACATCCATTGGTAGGGGTTACGGATTACAACACAAACGAAGACGATGTTGCAACCGATGTCATGGCTTGGTGTCGTGCTCAAATGAATGCCCATTTGTTGCAAAGATTACACGCGGAGGAAATAAACGAAGAGGACGGCCAAGAAAAGGAGGAGGAAGAACAGAAGGAGCAAGAGGACCGAGGAGCTGTACGATGTCGAGAAACACCCGACGGAACAATGGTTCTAGTGATTGGGCCATCGAAAGAAGGATTGCTGAACAACCATGAATGGAAATGTACCACCGATTTTATTTTCAATGACGAATTGTTTGAACCATCATTGTCACACGTACGTTCGACATCGGCCGTCTCGGTGGACGAAACTTTGCCCGCCCGTTCCCGACAAGAAATGCACAGCGACCACAAAGAAGCACAATGCATGTACGAAGGAAGCACCTCCTTTCAAGATTACTACGAAGGTGTGAACGGGGCAACTTTAGAACTTCGTGCACAATTGTCGTCTTATTTTCAAATGAAACAATTGTTTGGTGCTTGGTCTATGTTGGTCAGTGCACAAGTGGGTCGAATGTTGGAACTTGGTTTAGATATACACGTGGCTCATGGGTTGGCACATTGTTCCGTTACCACCATGCTGTACGTGCAATCGTTGTGCAGTGGTAAATCGTTGGACGAAACCTCGTATCGTGCGGTGCTTGTTGGGTGCAATCTATCAAAAATGAGATATGACATTGGTGCTGCTTTTGTGGAAGATGGTTTGTCCAGAATTGGCATTGACGAAAGTGTGGCAAATGGCGAGGGCAGTGGTGGTGGCGATGGTGGTGGCTATGGTGGTAGTGGTGGTAGTCGTCAATCACACATGGTCAATGCTTTGACAGATGGCCAGGTTGCGATTGCTCGTGCTGAAGAAGTCAAAGCAAAAGCTCGAGATGAAACAAGAGCAGCCGCAGCTCAAAGCAACAGCCCCAATCGTTTGAGTCGCCAAGCTAGCAGCAGTAGTTTGTTGGAAATCAATCGTGTAGAACATGCCTCGAAATTGTGGGAAAGAAATGGGTTGAAAAAACCACTGGTGTGCATGTGGGCTGTTCTAGAAGCAAAAGGAGAAGAGAAAAATTCTGAAGAAGAAAAACCAAGACTGGTTCCAGAGGCAATGGTTCTCTTGAATGTGCTGTCCAGAGTGCCGCACTCACCCAACAAAGCCCTCTCTTCCCTTGCCCACCGACCAGCAAGACTCTGTTATATGTGTGAGGGAGGTGCGGCTCCACCTCCACCCTCGCCCACGTTGTCGCCATCCACACCACCACCCACATCACCTTCATCCTCACCCTCGCCTGCACTTTCCTCACCGCCCACGGCATTGCCCACTGCGTCGCCCACTGCGTCGCCCACTGCATCGCCTACTTCGCCACCACCCAACGAAAGCAAAACACCAGCAATGGCAACGACGACGACTCCTCACACAACTCCAAACGCCCAATTTAAACGTCTGGCCCACAGTGCTTTCATCTCAAGTGGTAAAAAACGTCGTAGATCAACCAAACATGAAATGACATTGCACCGTGTTATTGATGTTATGCAAAGGCGTAGTAGTATCATGTTTACAAAGGAGAACCACAAAGATCCATTGAATTTTAAAACCATGGAATGTTTGGTCGAAGACGAGGATGGGGAGGAGGAGGAGGAGGAGGAGGAGGAGGAGGAGGAGGCGGAGGCGGAGGCGGAGGACGCGGAGGAAAAACAGAGCAAACCAAAGAAAAAAGAACAGGCACGGGACGTTAAAGAAAAGGAACAGAACAATTCGAAAGTGCCAAGTGGTGAAATTAAATCATCAAATCTGGCAAAGGAATCAACGACACCTAGGGGGCGGGGGACAAAGACAAGATATCAAATCTCGCCCTTAAAAGAAGATAATGATGAAACGAAGATGCAGATACATTCGGTCGATTATTTATCACCCCATGAACTTCGAAGTCGTTTAGAAATCATTTTAAGAATGCATGGTAGACAAGGATTGTCTAAAAACAGCATTCAGCTGCACCACCCGACTTTGTTTTACAATTTAGTGTGGTATTGCACTCGATTAAAGATAGCGTTTCCTTTGTTTTCAAACAAGGACGACGAAGATGAGGACGAAGGCGAAGGCGAAGGCGAAGAGGACCATGGTTCTTTTTTTATGGATGAAGTTGAAGAGCAAGTATTGTTGGGTCCTCATGAAAGATGGGCCCGTGAGACCATTGAAGCAAGACGTACTTTTGTGGCTGAACATGGAAGACACGTTTTTCATGTTGCCAAGGGTGCCAAGGATGGCAAAAGTGTCAAGGGTGCATTGTTAAGCTCAGATATTCTTACTCCTTGTGCTGCTCCTGCTGCGCCACCTCGATCCAGTTCTTTGGGGCAAAACAGAAAAAATCGAATGCCAAGTAGTGCTGCCCCAACAACAGACCCAACAACACCCATTCCAGCCCCACCCATGACACCAACAACGGCACCACCCAAAGAAAAAAGTACAAGTCGTAGGTATTACGAACAACTGCAAAAATTCGTAAAACGTGGTGACATTGATAAAGCATTGACAAAATCAATACGAAGTCAACATTTATTCATGCCGGAGATGCACTCGTATACGGTATACAGTATTTTGCGTGCTTGTGCAAACGATTGTCCAAATTCAGCAGTTTTGCTGGGCAGCAATGTTCGAATGCCCGGTTCAATTTTTGAATTTAAAATGTCCATGTTTGATCAAATGTACCATCGATCAGTTCAACATTTAACCGCACAACTTCGTTCAGATATGACCGAAGGGGTAGATCTGTCCACCAGTGGTGGGTACTTGTTAACCGATCGACGCGCGTTGGTTTTTAGACATGTGTTCGGTGACATCTTTCACGGCATGCAAGTTGAAGAAGATTGTGACAGCAGTAGTGACAGTGAAGAATTGATGGAAGAATTGATGGATAGGAA
>Ga0115007_10002969_pt1 | contig 10371 bp, 12 predicted proteins | sample ArcOceMetagenome_2_FD_87166 | JGI IMG/M metagenome (GOLD analysis project Ga0115007, IMG submission 87166) | Marine eukaryotic phytoplankton communities from Arctic Ocean - Arctic Ocean ARC135M Metagenome | ecosystem: Environmental > Aquatic > Marine > Oceanic | place: Arctic Ocean | collected...
GGGGGGGCGAGCGGGGCGTGGGTGTGGTCGGGGGGGGGGAGGCAGACGAGGTCGTGGGGTGGGGGGGGGGCAGGCGCGCCGGCGGCGGAGGGCCGGGCGGCGGCGGCGAAGGGCTTGGCGGCGGCGGCGAAGGGGTGGGCGGCGGCGGCGAAGGGCTGGGCGGCGGCGGCGAAGGGCTGGGCGGTGGCGGCGACGGTGGCGGCGGCGAAGGGCTGGGCGGCGGCGAAATCGCGGAACGCAGCGTTCGTTGGTCCTGAAACCACTGTTGAATAGCCCTCGGGCGCATTGCTAGTGAGTGCGCGTGGTGCATGGTGTTTTATACCTGCATACGGTAGTTGCATGTGTCACGCGTGTAACTAGCGAGAGTACGATGTATTTTGATTCGATGATTTTCTGTGTAGAAGTCGAAACACTTGCGGGCGCTCATAGCTTGTACTTCCAGCAGGGTGTGACGTTTAGTGTATGCAAATATGTATAGAGAGAGGCAGAGACGAAGAGGCCGGGGCGAGCCGTTTATCTATATTTTATCGTAGGAGGTAGATTCGACTGTTACGTGCCTCGCCTTTGGCTTAGCGAAGTCACTTGACGTGGCCAAGGTGCGCGTGTTCTGTATAAGAGGACTCCGTCAGGGTTGCTCGCTGTTCCTCGTCGGCAAGCCGAAAAACTTTAGGTATACCGCGCTTATCAGAAGCAACACACATCGCTACTGGCGCTGCGCCGGCCCCTTTCGCTTGGACATCCGCTTGAAACTTGTCTTCTAGAATCTTGGACTTCATGGTGTGCAAGACAGCCTCATGCGCGAAGTGGCAAGTCGCCTCGACCACGCGTTGGCCCGTGAGGTCCGCGTGGCACGGCAATGCGCTTCTACGCGCGGACCCCAAAGCGAAGATGCACCTTTTTTCTTTTGTGCGGAGGCCAGGGGCCGAACTTTGAATGGTTGCCCGCTGTTACCTCCTGTTAATTCCCTTTTGGTTTTTGTGTGTGCTGAGTTCTAGCTTACGGTTATGTGTAGGGCTAGTAGTGTAGTCTGTAGACTCTTGGATAAATTAAATGATATATTTCGTGGAGGAATACTTCAACGCCCGTGTCGCGGCACGAGTCGCCCCCGCTGCTCCTCGCGCTTCGCCTCGATCAGCTTGCTCTGCTGCTTCAGCAGCTGCGTCAGCGGCGCTAGCGCCGAGGCGAAGTCGGTCGTCGAGGAGGCGGGACGGGTCGCGGCGGTGCACTGTGCCGCGTTGTGGGCGGGGCGGATCGCGGCGCCGGCAGTCTATCGCAACGTGGCAACGGGTACGCTTCCCTCGGTGGGCGAGCTTCGGTCGGTTGCGCCTCGCAAGCGGAAGCAGGCGTGACAACGGCAGCGGTGGCGGCGGGCGCGGCGGCGGGCGCGTGTACGACGGACGCCAAATCGGCGGGTGGGTGGCAGTTGGCGTGCCGGTGCGGGTCGGCGGCAGCCTGGTGCACCATGGGCTTGGAGAAGAGGCCACCGATGCTCATGTCCCACGGGTCAGCAGGTACAGCGGGCATGGCGGCGGCACTGACGAGCTCGCTCAGCGTGCCCTCCCTGCCCGTGAGCGGGTTAGTGTACAAGAGCACGGGCCGCTGCTGTGCGTCCTCGACCGCGGCGGCCTCTCTACGACGCAGTAGTGGCCGCTCTACAACGCCCTCGACCGCGGCGGGCGCACCATCCTTGGCGGGCGCACCAGCCTTGGCGGGCGCACCAGCCTTGGCGGGCGCGAGGCCTGTGGACCTAAGCTTTGCCCAGGCAGCTGCTTGCACGACAGTCAGGGCAACGCAGATGGGCACCATCTCGACGGGGCGCTCAGCGTCTCCCAATCGGGCTGTCTCGCTCAGGGGATCGCTTCCCGCCGCTGCCGCCACCTCTCGCTCTGCGCCGGGCTTGCTCACGCCGCCCAGCTCACCCGTGTCCTTCCTACGCGTGGGCTTCTTACGTTTTCCGCTTGGGCCTCCCGACACGACGGTGCCCCCTCTGCCCTCCTGGGCCCCTTTGCCTCCCTTGGCTCCTTTGCCCTCCTTGCCCTCCTTGGCCGCTTTGGCCGCTTTGGTCAACTCTGAACTGGCGCAGGGTGCGGCACACGCGGTGGCGCGTCGGCCGGGCGGAGAGCCGCTCGGTGCCCCCGTGCCGGGCGAGAGGGCCGGCAAGGGTGAGGCACACGCGGTGTCGCGTCGGCTGGGCGGAGAGCTGTCCCATCTCGGTTGCCCCTTGCCGGACGAGAGGGGAGCCCCCTTGCCGGCCCTCTCGCCCGCCGCGTCCAAGGCCTCTCTGCGCAGCTCCTTGCTTGGCTTCTTCAGCTTGGCACCGCCACCTCGGAGCTTGGGTGACGAGCCGCCTGCGCTGCTTGAGGAGGCCACCAGCGCAGCCGCTGAGGCCGCCACCGGCGCAGCCGCTGACACCGCCACCAGCGCGGCTGCTGGGGTCATCGCCGGCGCGGCTGCTGGGGCCGCCGCCATCGTGCTCGCGGCTGCCGTCGTCGCCGCGGTCCCCGTGGTCGGCGCCGTGTCCGAGATCGAGAGGTCGTGGGATCGAGAGGTCGTGTCCCACGGCGAGATCGAGAGCTCGTGCGCAGGCGGTAGGGGCGGTCCAGAGGCGTGTGGGACTCGAAAGGAGACGGTGAAGCGGATGACGCCCTGCGTGCTGAGGGGGATCGACATCTCGTGCACGGGCTGCGAGGTCCACGGCAGATCCGCCAGCGGCACCGCAGCCTGGCCCACAAAGTCGTCCAGCTTCTTCCGGCCCTTTTCCCAGTCGTGACACACTAGCTTGAGCTCGCCGGTGAGCTCGGGGAATGTGGTATTCCACCGCAGCCTCTGGTCCCAGACCTGCGCGGGAGCGCAGGAGGGAGCGTAGGGCACGCGCGGATGTGGCACGTGGCGAGGGCGGCAGAGGAGTGGGTGGGTGGCGACGAGGAAGGGGGCAGGCGCGTGTCACGGGCGTGGAGGGGGACGGGCGGGCAGGCGAGCGCCGGGCGGCGGGGCGGCGGCGAGCGCACGGGGTTGAGCGTCTTCTTGATGGTCCGACTCTTGAGCGTCTTCTCGACCAGCTCAAACCTCATATATGGGTCACTCGTACCGCTCTTCTTGTCCATCGCCATCAGCCCGGTGCCCTCGAGCAGGTGCAGCTCGAACACACCCTCCAACTCATTCAGCTGCTTCGTCGCCGCGAGGCTGACGCGCTCCACCGCCGCCGCCGCTGCCTCCGCCTTCGCCGCTGCTGCCGCCTCCGCCGCCGCCTCCGCCGCTGCCGCCGCCTCCGCCGCTGCCGCCGCCTCCACCGCCGCCGCCGCCTCCGCCTCCGCCTCCGCCTCCGCCTCCGCCTCCGCCGCCGCCGCCGCTCCCTCCGCCTCCGCCGCCGTCGCCGCCTGTCGCTGCTCCGCCTGCCTCGCCTCATCGATCCGGCTCAGCTCCGAGGCAAGCTGCCTGCGCCTATCCGCCTCCTCCTCCGCCGCCGCATCAGACTCCGCATCGGTTCGTGCCAGAAGACTTGCACGGAAAGCCTCCATCTCGGGGTGCCACTCCTCCTTGTGTGCCCGTATGTGGTGGCCGCGCGCCACTGCCTGGAGCCGGCGCGCCGCCACCGCCTCCGGCTCGGCGTGCATCCCAGCGTGTGCAAGCGCCGCTTCCACCTTCTCATCGGTGGCGCGCTCCTCCTTGAGGACGGCGCGCAGCCGCACATCACCCTTGCGCCATGGTGAGTGCAGCTGCACGCGCAGCGGCGCGCCGAAGACCCCGGCCGACGGTGCCGAAGGGTGCTGCGGGTCTGGGGCGCCGAAGGGTGCTGGGGCGTGGGGGAGAGCGTCGGAGAGCGGGGAGCGTGGGAGAGCAGGGGAGAGCGTGGCGGGAGCCTTGTGGCGAGAACGGGCGGACTTCAGCGAGCGTGGCGGGGTCGTCGCGGCGGGCACCGCACAGCTGCAACTGCTAATGCCACGGCGCCGTCCCACTCGCGTCACTCCATCCCACTCGACCGCGGCGGCGGGCTTGAGTCCTGCCGCCGCCGCGGCGTCGACGTCGCCACTCGCCACGCACTTTGCATGCTCGGCGCGCACCGCAGGGGTGGCGGCGGGGATGGCGGCAGCGGCTGGGGTGGCCGCAGTGGAGGGGGTGGAGGCGATAGGGCTGGTGGCAACAGCGGCGGGGGTGGAGGTGACAGGGCGGGTGGCAACGGCGGCGGGGGTGGTGGGGTTGGCAGCGCAGGAGGCGGGTTTGGCGAGGGCAAGGGCGGCGGGGGTGGCGGCGGTGAGGGCGGCGGTGGTTTTTGCTCGACGGACGCGTGATTTCTGCTGCAGAGGTGGCACCTTCGGTAGTTGCGACTGCAGAGGTGCAGCCGCCGCCTTCTCTGTGGGGGACACATCGGGGCGGCGCCCCAAGTTGGCCACGGCGCGCCCGAGAGCAAGGAGACCCGGCCCCGCCGCCGCCCAGAGCTGCTGTATTTGAGCGGCCACCGGGGGCGGCGGGGCCGCCGCACGCTTACCGCCGCCCGAGCTATCCTCGCCGCCCGGTGGCAGGAGTGGCTCCCAGGCCGAGTCTGCAGCCGGGCCAGCAGCTGAGCCTGCAGTCGCCCCGGGCGTACCGCCCTTGCGGTCCGCCGGTCCAACAGGTGCAGGTGCGCGGCGGCGGTGGCGGCGGAGGCAGTGACAGAGGCAGGTGAGCTCGAATAGCAGCAGCGCGAGTAGTAGCAGCGGGGGCACCCACCACTTACCGAGCCATCCGACGCCGGAGGCGGCGGCGAGCCCGGAAGCAAAGAGCTCGAGCTGGTTGTGGAGGGTACTCGACGGTGGCGAGGGTGGCGGCGGTGGAGGTGGGGGCGGTGGCGTGCGTGTAGCCCAAGACCACCAAGTCGATGATGAGGGCGGGGGCGGCGGAGGAGGCGGAGGAGGCGAAGGAGGCGGAGGAGGCGGAGGAGGTGGAGGAGGCGGAGGCGGCGGCGGCGGTGGCGGCGGCGGGGAAGGTGCCGGTGGCGAGGGTGCCGGTGGCGAGGGCGGTGGTGGTGCGGAGAGCGGTAGCGGCAGTAGCGGTGGTGGCTGCGATTGCGGCGCGCTAAATGGGTGGACTGACGGTTGCAAGGGTGGGGGTCGACGCGGCGGCGGGTTCGGTGGTGGAAGCAGCGAGGGTGATAGCAGTGGCAGCGGCGGTGGAAGCAGCGAGGGTGATAGCAGTGGGAGTGGTAACGGTGATGGCGGTGGTGACGGTGATGGCAGCGTTGTGGAGGCCAAGGGTGTAGGCAGCAGTGGCGGTGGCGGTGGCGGTGGCGGTGGGGGAGCAGGCCGCGGTGCAGGTGGTGGCTCAGGATGCACGCCGAGCAACGGCCGTGTCCCCGGCAGCACGAGGAAGAGGTACGCAGCTACTGTCGCGAGGGGCACGAGCAGCACACAGGCGGCCATCCCTCCGGGCCGAGCAGGCACGAGGCACGAGCAGTCAAAGCAGTCAAGTGCTTCCCCTAACCTGTCGTAGGCGGCGACCTCCTTTCTGGTGCTGTGGCCGCGCGCGACAGCACTGATGCGCAGCGCGGCGGCCTCGCGGCGGTAGCCGTGGGGAGGCTCCGCCCAGCTCGCTGGCGGGCGCGGCGCCGGGTGGCCCGGAGGTGAGGTGAGCATCCCCACGGAGTGCGCCGAGCTGTCGCTCATCTTCGCACCGGCCGGTAGCGGAGAGTGGTCGGGCAGCGCTGCGAGCCTAAGGGGCTGTAGCCTAAGGGGCTGTGCGAGCCCACCCTGGCTGCACACCGCTCGGGTGGTCGTGCTCGGCGCGGCGAAAGTCAAGCTCGAGCTCGGCCTGTCCCTGACGCCCGCCTCCTGTGCGGTCTGTGGCCGAGGGGCGCAGGGTGATCATGTGCTCGGCTGAAGAGGCGGGCGAAGCGGCGGGCAAGAGGCGGGGAAGCGGCAAGGCGGGTTTGGCCTCGAGCGGCGGGGCAAAGGCATACTACCTGGATCGCTCTGTCGAGGTAGGCCTCATAAGTGATCTCTTCTGACGCGGCACGCGCATTGGCCGCGTCACGATCCCGGCGGACTTTCGCCAGCGGGCTCTCGTCACGGTCCTGGTCGATGCGGAGCGAGGCCGAGGCCGAGGCCGAGGCCGAGGCTGAGGCTGAGGCTGAAGCTGAGGCGGTGTTGCCGGCTGACGGAGCGGTCCACGCTTTGGCTGCACGCTCTGGCTGCGTGCTCTCTTGCTTGTTGCGCAGGCGCATCAGCACGAAGTCGACCACGTCAATCGTCCCGCTACCGTCGATGTCTGCAGCCCTGAACATATGTCGGAGATGGGTCGTCTGGGATGGATGCGCCAGAGCAGGATTGTGCCTGATCATTGCGGTGTTGAAATCCTCGTAGGATACCACGCCGTCTTCGTCGACGTCGAAGGCGCGGAACCGCAGGACCGCCTGCTCTACTTCGTACTTTGTCAGCTCGCCAAGCGGGCAAGAAAAGCTGCCATCGTCCTGCCACCAGGCCTCGTCGTGCTCCATGACCCATTTGGACATACGGCCGCCAACTCGTGGCCGGCTGCAAACTCGGCTGCCAGCTCCACAGCTGTCCGGCGTGCCACGCGTGCCGCGACCGCGCGTGCCGCTGCTTTTTGGAGCGGATTTGGCCCAGGGGGGGGTATTCAATAGAGGAAAAAATCTCAACATGCACATGCATATGTACCATGCACGTGTCATGTGCGTGTGCGCGTATTCATTTTTACTTATCGCGGGGTGTTCATTATCACTCCACGGGCTTCAGATACCGACGGAAGATCGAGACAGCCTCCGCATGGCCATGGAATCACGAAATGGCCACAAGTTGGTCGCACGGATCATGCTTCGACCATCAGAGGTCAGATCGATGACGTTGACGCAGGCGTTGGCCTGAGCCACTTGAGAGGCCTTCGCGAGGTCGCCTAGTAAAGACGCAATCAAGATCTTGTTGAACCGGGGATGCGCTACCACGCAGACGTGCCGTGCGGCGGTCGGCGCGTCCCCGATTAGACCGAGAGCACGTAGGCCCGTTGAGCCTCGTGCGGCCACCATCTCAGGACTCTCTCCTCTCTTGCCTGGCATGGCGCGGCTAGTGTCGCCGGTGGCCCAGGCACCGACAACCTCCTTGTACTCTTTCTCGACCGCGGCCATTGGCTGACCTTCGAAGTCGCCGAAGCACATCTCGCTAAACCTGTCCAGCCGCTGCCGCTTTGCAGCTGGGTGGCGCGAGGCAATAGCGTCAGCCGTGGCTGTCGCCTTTTGCAGAGTGGAGGACGCCACAACTTCCAGCGGCTGGCTGGATAGATATTCTGCGAGCAGCGTAGCTTGTGCGAGCCCATTGTCATTCAACGGATTGTTGGTGGTGCGGCCCTGGATGCGACCTTGCACATTAAAGTCTGTCTGGCCATGGCGCACGAGGTACAGACGACGCGAGCCCTCGCTGAGCGGCGGAAGCTGTAAGGGCGGCGCGGTGGCTCCCAAGCGTGTCACGCTCGCGGTGGAAACCAGCAGTCCGCTTAGGACGGCGCGTCGCGAGGTCCTCAGCAGGTCCACCTTCATAAACGACCGAGACCCGGGCCGTCACGTCGCACGCGCCAGGACAGCGCGATACGATTTATTTGCTGATGGACGAAGGATGAATCCGCTACACTCCTCCCCCGGATGCGACTATGAGCACATTCTCGGGCGTCACGGCGCCGTCCACATAGGTCACGAGCCGCGCGTCCTCTAAGCCTGCGTGCTCGCGCAGGAAGCGCACCCTCCCCTCGTCGAGCAAATCCTTCGCACGCCTGCCCGTGTCGGCGCGCGCCGAGCGCTCTGCCGCCTGCACGCCGCGAGAAGAGAGTCGGCAGAGCGCGCCAAACTCGGAGCGAGAGCGGCCCACAGCAGCGCTCTGCCGTAGGAAGTCGCGTGCAGGGTAGGCCTCCCACTCGCACCGGTGATGGCAGCAGGTGCCCAGCACGATGGCCAGTGGAGGATGCGGCGCCGCGCACGCCGCCGCCACCGCACGCAGCGCGTAGTCGGACGCGGCGCCGCAGAGATGCTTGGCCACGACCACAGTGCGCCTGCCAGGCGGAGACCGATGTGTATATGAACGGCGCCTCTATTTTGGAGGGGTGCGGCGCAGAGCGGTGACGGTGGCAGAGGCCTCCTTCGAGGCCTCCTTCGGCCGCGGCCGTGGCGCAGGTGCGCCTGCAGGGCTGTGTGCGCGCGCGCGCGCGTGCGTCTGCATACGCGCATATACACGTACCGGCCAGGCGCGAATGCGTCGCGCAGTCCATCGAGCTGCAGGTCCTCTAGGGAGAGCTTGACCTGGTTGGGGCTAGGGCTAGGGCTAGGGCTAGGGTCAGGGTTAGGGCTCAGAGTTAGGATTAGGGCTAGGGCTAGGGGTTAGGGACGGTTTAGGGTCCGGGTTAGCCAGCGAGAGCTTCACCCGCCGCATGCTGCCGAAGGCCTCCGCCAACTTTGGGTCGGCGGCGAGGCGGCCACCCTTGGACTTGCCCTTGGGCTTGGAAGCGCGGTCGAGCAGGATGAGCGAATCAGAGCGCACCTCCTGCGGATACAAGGACCGCCTTCGGGTACAAGGCCAGCGCGCCCCTTACTGCGTGCTTACTGCATGCCCCTTGTGTACTTGCGACGTGCTTGCTTGCGTGCCTACTGTGCACTTGCTATGTACCTCCGGGTACGCCTCGGCGATCGCCAGCGAGAGCTCTCCGTTGCCGGCGCCAAGCTCGACCAGGCAGTGGCCGTGGCCCAGCAGGTCGAGCGCTGCCAGCTGCTCAGCGATGGCGCGCCGCTGCAGGCGCTGTCGCTCGCGCTCACGCTGGTTGGCGCGCGGCTTGGCGCCACCGCCTTCCTCGTCATCGAGCAGCGCAAGCGTCGCGGGCGTGTGCAAGAGGCCAGGGCACTCGGTCGCGTGCGCAGCTACGAGGCGGGCCTCCAGCGCTGGCGTGAGCGCGCTCGCCTCGCCGCGCCCGTCGCGCTCGTCGTCGTCGAGCCGCTCACCCGAGTTGACGGAGCGGCGGTAATACCCGGACGACTCGAGCGCTCTCTGCTCAGCGAGGACGGGACACTTGACGAGGTGACCAGCCACCTTGCCGGGCTTGAGCGGCGTCATGCAGCCGGGCGTCGGGCAAAGCACGAGGTCGTCACGGCGTGGCGAGCCCACGGCGTGGCGGCCGGCGCGCACAGCGGCGAGCGGTGGCGTGGGCAGGCGGCGAGTCGGCGCGCAGGCTGCTGCCGCAGCGAGAAAGGCTGCGAGCACGAACATCACGCTCGATCGATGGCCGCCAACAGAGCGTGCTTGCTCCAAGACTTAATCGAAGTATTAACAAGCACTCACCCCGCCGCTCTTCAACGCGCCGGCTACCCTGAAGGGCGGCGCGTTGAAGAGCGGCGAAGCCAAAATCTCAAGCCCCACTCGCAAAACCTACAGGTTGTTGGGAAGGGTAGCGTTTCGCAGTTTGGCTCCAATGGCGCCGCTCGAACTTGCCAACACGGCGCGCGTTTCGCCGCGAGGAAATGCACATGAGGCTCCTCAACCCGACGGCCACGGCCATGCGCCGCCTCAGCACGGCGGCGACCAAGTCGGTGCGCAGCTGCGCGTCTAACCCGTGAGCAGTATCGCCTGGCTCTAGCCCGACTGCACACGCCGCAGATGCCGCTGGAGACGAGCCTGGGCGCAAATGGCATCATGACCATCACGTTCGCCAACCAGAAGAAGCTCAACGCGTGGACGCAGCCGATGATGGAGGGGTTCTTCGACTGCCTCCAGGAGGCGGGGAGGCGCAGCGATGTGGCCGGCGTAGTCGTGACGGGTGAGGGCAAATACTATTCTGCCGGCGTCGACCTCAGCAACGTGATGAAGCCGATGCTGCCGAGCAACCTGGTCATCTACCTGAGGGACAGCAACCAAAAGGTCTTCCAGACCGTCATCGACTTTCCAAAGCCAATCGTCGCAGCGGTCAACGGCCCGGCGCTCGGCGCCGCGGTGACGACGGCGACGCTGATGGGTGCGCCGCCTGCCTCCTCGCGCTGCCCAGCCTCCGCCGCCCAGCCTCCGCCGCCCAGCCTCCACCGCCCAGCCTCCGCCGCCCAGCCTCCGCCGCCCCGCCTCCCCTTTGGACGCGGCAGACAGCATCGTCGCCTCCGAGGTCGCCACCTTCTCGCTGCCCTTCGCCAAGCTCGGCGTGCCTCCAGAGGGCTGCTCCTCGGCGCTCTTCGTCGAGCACATGGGCGAAGCCACCGCCCAGCGCATCCTCGGCCCCGAAGCGTGGATACCCACCGCGGCGCAGGCCATGGACGTGGGCTTCCCCACCGTGGACGAAGTGGTGCCCGGCGGCAACGCCGAGTGCGTCGCGCGCGCGGTCGAGGTAAGTAACCAAGTATGATGTGCCGCGCCGGCCGTA
>Ga0115007_10002970_pt1 | contig 10369 bp, 10 predicted proteins | sample ArcOceMetagenome_2_FD_87166 | JGI IMG/M metagenome (GOLD analysis project Ga0115007, IMG submission 87166) | Marine eukaryotic phytoplankton communities from Arctic Ocean - Arctic Ocean ARC135M Metagenome | ecosystem: Environmental > Aquatic > Marine > Oceanic | place: Arctic Ocean | collected...
GCGGCGGCGGCGGAGGGGACGACGACGACGACGCGTTTTCATCAATCGACGCAAACTCGGGGCTTGAAAAGAAAAAAGTCAACCTGAAAAAGTGCCCCCTGGAGCACCAGCGGTTCATCGACTCCTACCACGGCAAGATCCAGAACATGCGGTTGATGCTTGACCGAGGCGCCAGCGATGTTGAGCTGCGAAACGCGATCGTCGAAGTCACCAGTTTGTGCGCGCCGAAAAGCGCCATGGGAATAGGGACGTGCGTTTCGAACTTTTCGTTTTCGTACCAAATGATCATGAACAAACACGCCAAGGCGCTCAACGCGGAGGCGCAAGCGTTTGGGCACGAAACCAGTGGGACCTACGGCCACGAAACGGAGTCGCACTCGGACGCGATCGACGGGTTGAAATCGGAGCCGGATTCGCCGGACTCGAGCGACGCGAAGGCGAACGGCGCGGAGAAACAAACGCGGACAGAAACAAACGCGGGCAAAGAAACCTCGTGTCCTGGTGACATTTGCGGGAGCATCTGCGGCGGGCCGTTGCGAACGGTGGCGCTGGATGGAACCATCGTGACCGAAGCGGAGCAGGACGCGCAGATAAAAAAAGCGTGCGACGCGTTTCTGTTGGTCACGCCGCCTATCGAGGTTGAAAAGTTAATAACATGGCGCGACGCGTACATGGACGAACTGCGAGAGGTATACTTCGGCAGGCAGAAGCTTGGCATCGCCCTGGCGCAGCTCGGGGGGGCGATGGTGAGCCACTCGCGCTCGCCGGCCGCGGTTGCGGGCGCGGGTGGCGTGTCTTCGGACGGGAAAACGTCCTCCGAAGATTCCGGCTGCGGGTCGCTGGACTCAGCGCAGACGGACAAGGTGGTCTCCGCGACGATTATCCTGGCGAGGGGGGGTACCCCGGTGTCGCCGGTGGTGAAGGACGAACCCCAAACCAGCGCACAGCAAATCGCGAACGGCGGCAAACAACCAACCTCGTTCGTGCGAGGCGGAGGGAACGTGATGGACGTGCTGACCGTGGTTGAGAAACTGAAAGCGAGCGTGAAGGTACGTATTGCGCGTTTCCCAAATTCCAACACTGTTTGCCGTACAAGACTGACACTTTCTTTTATTTATCTCAGCACGAGATGGCGATGAAGTTCGAGCGCAGTCGCGCGTTGGTGCTCGATATTGTTTCGCCGCAAACCGCCGCGCATTTAGCCTCCGCCACGTTACCCCTAATTCCCGACCCCCTCGCGATCGCGACGGAGCTGAAACACAGGGGGTTCGTGGGGAGGACGGTCAAGGCGTGATGAGTTTAGGGTTGTGGGGTACCATGATTGGTAGCGCGCCGGGGGTGCGTTGTAACATCGAAAATGTCTTTGGCAATTCTCGTCAAAATGCCCTGTCGGCACGACGTTTCAACACGTCACCATTGCACCCGACGCGGTCTCGTCGGGTCCGGGCCGGGGCCTGCCGGGTCCGGCCCCGTTGTGTTTTTCTTTCCCCGCGTCGCGTTCTCGTTGACGTGGTGCCCCCCGAATGGACCCTCACACCGCGTGTCGCGTGCTCGGCGTGGCAATCGGCGCGAGCGATGCGGAGGTCAAGAGCGCGTATCGAAAATGCGCGCTGCAGTTCCACCCCGACCGAAACGCGGGTTGCGGGAAGGCCGCGGAGAGACTCGCCGCGGAGAGTTTCCGGAAAGCGGCCGAGGCTTACGCGCTGTTGAGTGGCGGCGGTGGCGGTGGGAGAGGCGGAAGGTCTGGCAGTAGCAGCACGGGTGGCGGCGGGTACTCCGGTGGTGGGTACCGGTCGCCGCACCAGTGGTCGTCGCAAAACGGCGGGAAAAGTTCCAATGGCCAAGGTTCCTCCGGGTACTACGGCGGTGCAAACGACCCGTTCGGGTTCCGAACCAAGAATTCGCAAACCGTTGGCGACCACATGCGACGAATAGACCGTAATATTCGGACCCTGTACATTTCTTTAGCCGTGGTGGGCGTCTGTATTTACCTCGTGCCGTCCGAAAAGAGCCCCGTGGAAATCGCGAAGCGGCGCAAACAAAAGGACAAGCCGACGTATACGTACACGGAAAAGGCGACCGCGAGTTTAGCGCCGGGGTCGCCGCTGGATAGCGATTATCCGGGGAGCTACAGGCAAAGAGACAGGAGTAGATTTAGAGATACGAACCGTTCGGATTCGACCCGGGGGGGCGATCCTTCCAGGATGGCGCCTAACCACCACCGCGACGACGACGCGTATAGCTATTGCTACGACGGCGGCGGCGCTTCTAGTGACGATGCTGTTTTCGCGAGCGCAACGACCGACGCTAACCGAACCAGACTAAATGCGCATAGGTATCAAACAATAGGCGAAATGGAGCACACACACGCGATGCGACAACAACAAGGAGCTGCTGATGAGGATGGCGATTTGATAACTCAAGAAGATCGTCCGGACTGGGCGAGCGGCGGGTATTCAGGAAGGGGGATTTCAAAACGCGTGTTGCCGTATTGGCGAAGAACGGCGGGGCGACAAAAAACGTTCGACGACGACGACACCGACGGAATCGAACCCGGGACGACCTTCGGTTCGGTAAAAACAGCACATACCACTCTTCACTGCGCGCGGTGCGCATCCACCCTAGCAATAGCGAACCGGTACTGTTCCATTTGCGGCGCCAAAGTGACGTCGCCCGCGAGCGTGGTGGTTTCGGGAAATTTCAATGGAGGCGATGGTCAAAAAAGTCAAAAGAGAAATCCAAACGTGCAAACGGCGTCGCCGTTACCGGACCCGCAGGACACGGGCTTGAGCGCGGGGCGGGGTGCGGCGCGGGCGCGGGCGGAGCGAAATGCGGATACCGGTGGGGGGGAGTAGGGAAGAGGATATTAGATAGTAGCGGACGTAGCGCGCGATATTAATACTTGTAAAAGCGCGTTCAAATGTTTTTCAGGTGCTTCGTAAAACTCGTCACGGTCACGCGATCCCATAAATCTCCGATTCGATCCGATGGCGTCCACACCTCGTTCGCACGCGGGTTGTTTTTCGGTTCGTGTCGGGACACGGTTCACGTGTGCGGGTCCCTGACGGTGGGCCAACACGCAAACGCGCGAACCACGTTTCCGGGCGTGGCGTTGGATCGTTTCCCTCGACCGATCGAATCCATCCATCATGCCCGCCGCGGCAAAAGCCATCGATCTTCCCTTCGTGGACGGCACCGACCCTATTTTCGCCGCCGCATCTAATGGCGACACGGGAAAGGTGAAGCGCTTGTTGACCGCTATATCGAGTAAAAAAGAAAAGTGGCGCGCGGTGAACGGCCGGAACGAGGACAAGGACGACCAAACCGCGCTTCACGTCGCCGCGAGTAGGGGGTACATGTTGATGGCCACGCATCTGCTCAACGCGGGCGCCGAGTTGCTTCCCGATGCGCACGGAAAGACCCCGCTCCACGTCGCCGCGATAGGTGATGACAAGGACATGGTGGTGCTGTTACTAAAAAAACTGAAAGGGGGCAAGAAATTCGCCGCCCTCACGATGTTCTGCGACGGGTACAGCCGGCCGGCGGCTCCATGTCATTTGGCGAAGAAGTCGGAAATTCGCAAGCTGTTGCATTTCCGCGGCGCGGGCGACGAGGACGGGGGGAAACGCCGGGTGCTGATCGAGGGCGACGGCAGGGGCGTCACCGTTCCCAAAGGAGCCTTCATCGCAGCAGGGTTGGCGGCAGTAGTAACCGGGCTGTACGCAAGAGCGCGGTGGCAAATAGGACAAGGCATGGCGCGGCCGACGATGCGGATGACGCGACGAAGCAAAAAATGAAGAGAAAGTTTGAACCGAGTTTTGTGACTCCTGATCGGTTGCCAATTGAATCCACACGCGGCGTACCGCGCGACGAATTCCGCAACCTTTGTCCTAATACTTTTGAACTTAAACTCTATGTTGCTTGTGAGTATCCTTGTCAATGTATGCGCTGATGTATTATCTATTATCGGCCTGTGGTATCAGCCCGTAGTACCCTAACGTCCGCACGCCGTATCACCCGACGTTTGCTAAAAGCGTGATTAAGGAGTGGCAAGAATTGTCCACGCCGTTGTCTAGTCTTTGTGTGATGCTCGTCGGCCTTAAGTGTGGAGCATCGAGGTCCTCCACCGTTTTTGCCACGCGCATGCCAAGAGTCTCATCGTCGATTCCCAGCACCCTGGTTCGCGTGTCTTGACTGCTTAACCACCTCGATTCCCCCACCACCCTGACGCATTTTTGGCACACGTCGTTCGATTGCAACAGTTTTTTCATCGCCGCCCCTTCCACGGAAGGTGCGGGTTTGACTGTCTTGGCGTCGGTCGCTCGGTACCGCGCGTCCTCAATCGCGACGTCCTCTAACGTCCGCACAGCAACCACCGACTCCGATCCGAATCCAACCCCCATCCCAGGCCCGGCGCGCGTGGTTATACGGAGCGATGCGCGGTTTTCGAAACCGCGAAAGAAGAAAATCTAGGCAAAAGAAGTTTCCTGTCGGCAGGAACGAACACGAACAATATTCCTCGGGTCAGACGAGTCAGCCTTCCCCGCGCGCGAACGGGGGCCACACCTCACTGAGGTGGACACCAACACGGATCGAACGTCGTGTCCACGCGACGCAGAGGTTTCCCGGGGACACGACCTGGACCGGACCGGCGTCCATTTCGGTGGTGCACAGGTCGTGGCACGGAGGGCGAACGACAATTTGGCAATTTGCCGACGCTCCGTCCGACACTTTTTCCCAGAAGATGCGTGCCACTCAAACAACACGTGTGCTTGATACTCGTAAGGCGGAGGCGTACCGCGTTCACGTCATCGAAAGCGCCTTCTCGTTGCACGTCACCGGCACCATGTTTGCAATCGTGGCGCCGGTGGTGAACAAAATACGGAGCCCGGGTTTCATGCCTCTGCTTGATGTGTTGCCGTGGATCGACTTCCGCGAGATTTTCGCGATATGCAGGTCAGTCGTGTTTCCCGCGGTACCACGCTCCGCCGGTCGCGCTTACGACCAGAAGGGCGCATTCCCTCTGCCCAGTACCCTGACTGTTTACGTAATACCAATCCCGGATATACACGTCACGACCGACTGACACTTTCGGCGTTACTCGTATCAGCTACGTCTTGCTTCTTTGCTCAACGCACGCGCGCGAGGCGTACGTCGCGAAATACTACGAACTCTCGTGCGAACTCCTGAACTGGCTGGGGATGTTGTCGCGGTGCGCCACGGCGCGGCACACGCCGGGTTTGCCGTGAGGGCTGATTCGTCTAGGTAGCGTCGTTGCGTCCGCGGTGGGGGCGAGGTACGAGCGCCGGAAACAATGGAAAATGACGTGCCTCCGCTTGGCCTGCGCGTGCGTGATCGACGCGCATTTGAAAAAGAAACACCACCCGCAATTCCGCGACGTACCCGCGATCGAGCTGTTGACGCACGAAACAATCGAAGGCGCGTTCTACGCCGTGTTGTGTTTGGGAACGCAGTTCTGGCTGGAGGGAATCGATTCGAGGAACTTCACGGAAAGTTGGGAAAACGCAAACGCGCAAACGTTGACGGACCCGTGGGGGCGGGCGCGGCGGACTGAGCCGGCGCCGCGCGCAAGCGCGCGGCGGCGAGCGGGGGACGCGAACGGGTCGTGACGACCGAGTTCATACGGGTGTGGGCATTTGGGCGGACGTGCCTGTGTAGTAGTACTTATTATCCATAGTTGCGGGTGTAACGGTAAAGATAAATAAAAGCACCGTGCGCGCGCCCCGGAATGAAACAACCTCACGTCTCGCCAAACTCCTCGACGCTCGAGCGCAACAAAGGCTGGTCGGTAAACCACACGTCGACGTCGCCTTTCTCCGCGTCTCCGAAACCGCACGCGTTCCAGGTTTCGTGGAACCACGGGGAATGCACCCAAAGTTTGCCGAACGAGGGCTTACAGAAAATCTCCACCACGCGCGACGAACCGTCGGTACCGTCGTTTCCATCTTCTCTTTCTTTTCCCTCCGCCGCGATAAAAACCGGCACCGCGAAACGCAGCGCGGCGGCGTGGAGGTAGGTCCGGTCAAACGCCTTCGCCGCCGAGCCGCCGTAGGTCGTGTCACCCAACAACGGCGCCCCGAGGCTTTTGCACGCCACTCGGAGCTGGTGCGTTTTCCCGGTTATGGGTTTCATGACGAAAAAACGAAACGGCTCGCCGTCGATTGCGACGCCGCGCGCGACGAACTTGGTGCTCGCGGGCGCGGTTGTCGTTTTTTTCTTTTTTCGAGCAGCGCCGTCATCTTCCTCGTCGCCTTCTTCATCTTTCTTTTTCGTCTGCTCCCGCACCAGTTTCCACGCCCCCCTGCGCGCCTGTGTCATCCCCCCACGCACCGTGCCCATCTTCTTGCTCGGTTTTTTCGAGGTAAGAGCGACGTAGTATTTGTGCGCTTTCCTTGTGCGAAACGATTCGCGAAGCGCCTGGGCGGCTTTTTTCGATTTCGCGAAGACGCAAATGCCGCTAGTCACCTTATCGAGACGATGCACGGAGTGCAGCTCGCCCTTGTAGTAGGTGCCTTGAAGCTCGCCAGCCTCCTGAAGCGACCGCACCACCGCGAGCAGCCCTGGTGCTGGTTCGGTCGCCAAACCGCTGTGCACGCGCGTCAGGTCGTCGGAGTGGAAGGACAAACCGCACGGCTTGTCAATTGCGATCAAATCGTCGTCCTCGTAAATCACGACGGGCGGTCGGGTTGGTGGCGCACGTAACGACGCGTCGGGTGTGTCCGTGTTCACGGCAACACCGCGACACGGTGTGACCCAACGCGCACATCGTGTGGACCGTGGCCTTGTCACGCACGAAGCAACACAAGGCCGCGGCGCCCCCGAGGCGCGCATCGAGGTGTGCCTGACGAGAAGATTGGAGTTTTTAATACTTTTCGGTGCAAATGAAATTTCACGACGAAACCCGCAGCTCTACCTCGCGCGTTCTTGTTCAATAAACGCCTCCGCATTTCGAAGCACCAGACGCACATCATCGTCGATTGATACGGTCGACTTTGGTGCATCCAGGAAGGATTCGAAATCAAGCGCTTTGCCGGACGTACCCAGTGCGCAGTTAGTCACCGCCGGTTGTCGCTTTTGCGTTTTCGTCGCCGCCGAATTCATTCGCACGGTATCGTCCAGCCAAGCGCGAAGCGAATCGGTTGCGCCGTGGGAGTAATTAGTCCGCGCATTTTTGGTACCCGGTCGCGTAGTACCACCCGGAGTGTCCTTTTGCGTTCCGTGAGCGCGAGCGTGCTTGTCAAACGCCGAGTCCATTATATTTTCCTTCCCGTCGCCATCGTCTCGCGTCGTCGACGACCGAAACACGGGCGTCATCGGAACCGAGGGAAGCGCGCGGTGACCGTTTTCCTTTTCCCGTGACTGATGTGCCCGCACCGTTAGTTGTTGTTCCTTCCCGGAATCGAACCCACCCCAATCGCCTTCCAGCAACCGCACCAAACCGTCCACCAGGTGTTCCAAATGCGAAACCTCGCGTTTGAGTTTTTCGGCGTCGTTTCGGAGCGCGCGTTTCTCGCCAATCAAGTTTTCGACTTGTCCACGCAACGAAACCACCACGCGGGATTCGGAACCGTCTACGGTACTTTTGTCGGGAGCACCTGACGTACTTGTGTACGACACGCACTCCCTCCACACCTTTCCCACGTCAAGGAGCTCCGGGAACCCAGCCAGGGTGGACAAATCCGCGACGCCGCGCAGGTTTCGCCGCGACGTCTTTTCGAGGTTTCTCGAGCGCATCAATAAACTTTCCGTGGACGACGACGACGACGACGACGACGTGGTTGGATCCGAGGTCGCACCCCCCGCCTGCCCAGAGTTCGCACTGGCGCGTCGTTGCTTCGCGCGCCGGAACTCCTCCAGCTGAAGGGTTTGGGTTTAGGGATCAGGGTTCAGGGTTTAGGATGGGGGCACGGGGGTCGGTTCGAAACGAAGCGTTTGGTGGTGTCCGTGGTGGGAACGAAAGGCAGGGCCTGCGTCGCTGATGAGGAAATAAAGCGCGCACGCAAACAACGTGAGCTGCTCGGCTCGCGTTCGAATCTGGACGAAGGAGTCCGCGGTGGTGATGACAAAAGGTCGCACCTTCCGCCGGCCTGTTTCCCGCAGCGCTCGCGTGTGTTCGTCCATGGCGTGGACTACACGTCACGGGATTTGCAACGCGGCGAGACGCGAGAGGTGACCCGCACACTGCCGAGACCACAGGGCGGATGGACGGCAACGGCTTTTCGATTCTCGGAAACTCGCGAGTTCGGTGTGATTTTCTCTCGCCGCTCCTCCGCCATATTCGCCATGCGCGTTTCCACCGCCTTGGCGCTGGTCGCCCTGGTCGCGTGCGCAACCGAGTTCGCGGTCGCGAAACCGAGTTGCGACGACTCCATGACTGGTTTCTTCGATAGCGACCTAAAGTCCAACGCCTGGAGTGACATCGCGCGCGGCAACGCGGTTGCGGTTCGCCACGCGTTGGCGGAGGACCCTTGTTACGCCTTGATGAGGGCGGGGGATGGCCGAGGGCCTCTGTTCTGGGCGCACGAGTTTGACAACAACGAGATCATAGCCGCGCTGGTTGACGCGGGCGCGGACCAACGCGCGACGGACACGAAAGGCCTGACCCCAGGCCAGATGCCCAAAGCCCCGGCTTTGACGTTTTCGTCGGCCGACGGCGAAGGCGAGCATTACTTGGACGACGATTTCGATTACGCAGACCCGTACGCGACCCGTACGGGCGCGGACCACTCGGAGATGAGGTGATTAAGATGGATCACGGAATAAAAAATGAGACTAGCTACGCGTGCAAACACTTAAACAACGCTTAAACACCATCGCTGCGCACCACGACTCGTGCTACAACAACTGTTTGGTTTCGTTGCGCTCGCCCGCGTGGAAGGCGAATGAGTTACTCCGCGACGGTACGTCTCGTTCCGTACTTCTCCCCAGTGTTTCGAGTGAGTGAGCACTACCATCCGACCTACTCGAACTCCCCGGCCCTAAAACCCCCCTCCCGTTCTGCTTGTCCCCGTCGTTTCCTTGACTCCCGTAAAACGAAAACAAACTCGCCACGATGACAATCGCGGCGAGGAAAAAGGGAAGCCCGACGTTCGTGTGTAGAAAAACAATCGACACAAGAGTCACGACCACCATACCGGCTGCGCTGTTAAACACCTTCGCGATGTTGCTCAGGTGCTTCATTAGCAGCGACGAAACGATGCCGAACATTGCGAGGGTTACAGTGACCCACCACGTGGTCAGCGTGAAGCCTTCCAGACCTGTTGGGGATGATCTGGAAGCTGCAGAACGACTACTATCTAATCCAGACGTGTTAGTACTCTGTGTAGTACTACTGAACATCACGACCATTCCATTCGCCACCGCCCCAAACAAATACAGCTGCAAATTCTGCAAATGAATGCTCGTGTGGAATTCGTCCTTGTACAGCGATTCGCACGCGATACCACCCACCGCACCTAGTGCGGCTCCGAAAACAACCAACGCTAGCGCCGCGATTGGGTACGCGGCGAAGGAACCGCAACTCGGCCCGTCGTCCTTCGCGTGGCACAAAGAAATCTCGGCCGCCACCACTCCGTCCAGCAGTAACAAAATGGCGACCCACTGGTGTTTCTTAATTTGTCGCCGGAGCACTGCCCAGGACAACACCGCGACGATCGGTATCTCGACGTGCGAAAACACCACCCAGGTAATCGGGCTGGCTAACTTGCTCAGCACGACGAAGCGCAGGTGGTTGTCGACCAGGTAAACCAGCGCGGGGAAGGCGAAGCGTAAACTCCGGTGGCCGGTGATGGCTTCGGTGAGTTCGCGCTTTATTGCTAGCCGCCAATCATCACCGCCGTGTGTCCCGTCCCGCACGTGCGTATACACAAACGCGCTCGCCGAGAACACCAGTTTCATGAGCTCCGCGAGGAACACCACCATGGCTGGGGAGTACGCGTATTGCCGAGACACGTTGTTGTTTTCATCGCCGCTCTCGTTCCCAAGCGCAGTACCCTCACCAAACCCGCTGTGTTCCGCGCTTTGGTGCACCGCGAAGACGTGCGCCAGGGACAGAAACAGGTGCGCGCCTAGGATAACGACGCGCTGGTACGTCAGGCCGCCATCCTCCTCGGAGGGCGCCGCACCGGCGAGGGCTCCCTGAGCCATCGCACCAGGTGCGCCCCCCGTTGTGAATTCGATGAGTTTCTCGGGACAAGTCGAAAACCGAAAAATATCACACGAGGTTTCTCGGTGTCAGTCAGCGGTGCGCGCGGTCTTTGTCCGCCGAGCCGACCCTGGGTTCGCGTGTGCGCAACATCCACACTGGGCGTGTGTTACGGCGCACTTTCAGTGACCCTTCCGGACGAGC
>Ga0115007_10002975_pt1 | contig 10363 bp, 2 predicted proteins | sample ArcOceMetagenome_2_FD_87166 | JGI IMG/M metagenome (GOLD analysis project Ga0115007, IMG submission 87166) | Marine eukaryotic phytoplankton communities from Arctic Ocean - Arctic Ocean ARC135M Metagenome | ecosystem: Environmental > Aquatic > Marine > Oceanic | place: Arctic Ocean | collected...
GGCACTGTAAACAGCACTGATGGCAAAGAGAGAAAGCTTCATGGTGGGGCAATTTATTTATTTATTTTTCGACAAGAATATAATTAAATATTGTGTCCTATTGATAGACAACACGAATTAGAATGGATACACTCGTCAGTGAAGCCTTTTCGTGATGCAATTTCCAACTTTGGTGCGCAAAAACAAGATCTTCACGTTTACGACCTCTCATCGGTGAAATGTGTGGCTTGAAGATCTACAAAAGTTAACTGGCAAGGAAACCACGTTTCATTTTGAGAGCTTTTCTTTTTTTATCCTTACAGCCAGGCAGAACCCATAAGAATTTAAGGGAGGGGCAGTGATTGGTTGATTTAGGGAAGTACAGCACTGTCCCTCCCCAAAACAAACTCTAAGGGGCTGAGTCGGGGCTTGTTCGGTATTTTATTTTCGGTTTCGCGCTAATACTGGTTCTACTGTATTTTCTTTTCACCTGTTTCACATCACATACGACTACATACTCATAAAACGTAGCACCATTTTACATTGTGCCGCTATCGTCCTACCGGTACGCATTAACCGAAGAACTTATCAGAGGCAAGCAATGATTCAACATGAGGATCACGACGAATTATTTCCTGCCGATTTATGTGATCAGGAATTGGATGATCTATTCTGTCAAGTGACTGCTTTAGTTGGTGGTGATTCGACTACGACGTCGACGTCGACGACGACTTCTGATGAAGAAAAATTACGATTGTATGGTTTATACAAACTTGTTCATGATGGTCCGCGTTGCGGCGATAACAATGGTAACGACGACGACACTACAAATAATATACCATCCATCTTTCAACCGGTTGCACGTTCTAAATTTTTAGCATGGAAAGATTGTTCATCATTATTTGCTTCTCGACGACAAGATGCAATGAAAGAGTATATACGTATCGTATCTTCACGACAAGATAAACTTGGAAAAGAATGTCGTCGGTTACTACTACTAACCCGTAAGGGTGCTGACAAAAAAGATGATGGTGAGGAGGACGATGACATCAACAGAAAAAAAATCGAGCAAAAAATAGTCAGTCGTCGATCATACTATTCTGCTGCGAAACCTAATAATACTACAACTATATATTCGACGTACTGCGATGGTATTGTTAAATCGATGGGAGTACGGCCTCTTGTACCCCGTGGTCGACTTGATATTTCATATAGAGACCTTGCTTTTGCGTTACATCAATGTACAATAGCAGCGTCAAGGCAACACCAATCTAGACGAGAATATGATCGATTGAAAGATCAAATCGGTCATTTGTGGGTTGAGGCTTTCAATAAAGAAGCTAGTCCTGATATCGCCGGTAGTGTTAGTAGTGGCAGTGGAAACGACAACAAAAATAAATGTGCATCTGATAATGTTGTTGTGGGGTTGTCTGTTCGGTCTCTGTTTGATATTTATCTTACCATGAAAGGGTATCCCGATAATTCAGAGATATTGGTCGTACCACCAATTAACGTTCCGGGAATGATGCACGTTGCGAGATATCACAATCTACGAATCATACCAGTAGATATTATTCCACCAACGTCAGCATCAGCTGGTACAGCAGAGAAAAAGGAGGATAACCACGACGACGATGACGACCGATGTAACAACAAAAACAATCACCATAGTATGTGGATCGATGTAGAAGGTCTAAAATCCAAAGTAACCGACAATACTGTAGCCATTTTGGTTGTTCATCCTTTTGGTATAGTTACTGCTGATCCAGATACTATGGACAAATTGCGACGTGTGGCAGATAATCATCGATTAGAACTCTGGGAAGACTGTGCCGAATGTTTTATAGGTCTAGGTAGTGGAGAAAAAGTGGCAGTAGGATCAGATGAACTAGGAGGGAGTCTAAAATCTACAAGTATCACCGACGAAGAATCTTCATTAGCTTGTTATGTAGGGAGTAGCGCCCACGTGGATGTTCGATTCTTTTCATTCGGAACTATTAAAACTGCAACGGCCTTGGGTGGTGGTATTGCTCTACTACGAAATTCGGAAGCATCAAAACGTATGGAACGGCTTCAACAAAGTCTATACACAAAACAACAAACCCACCGTGAATACTTCTATAGAATCATCACTGCTTTTATACTTAACTTCATCGCAGATTCGCCACTACGGGTGGGAATACTTTCTAAACTTTGTCAATTATGTGGACTTAGCTTTGATACTGTCGTCACGTACGCCGTTAGGGGTTTTTACGTACCCAACACTGCAGTTGGATTATCCTCTTCCACAAAAAATAACCCAAAGAAGAAAAAAGAAAGCGAGGATCGTTGGATACAAAGTAATTTGGTCCGTCAGATACGTAAAAAGCCCTCGTGTGCGCTTTTAGCTGTCCTGCATCGGCGCCTAGAACAATCAAAGCGTATGGCACCATCCGTATCAGCACGAATACAACGTTGTAAAAGAATAGAATATATGTTACAACAAGAGCTACCCGAAGTGCTACTTCCAGATTTTGGTGGCAGTTCCATTAATACATTTTGGGCTTTTCCAATCCTTTGTGAAAATAAGCGAGATCTAGTTAGCAGGGATATGCAATATTGTGGTTTCGACGTCGCTTCAGGTGCATCTCAGCTATGTTCTCTCTCCAAATTTACCGACGATACCACAAATCAACAACAACAATGTCCTTATACTGATAATCTAATGAATTCCATTCTATATCTTCCGATTTGTAGCCAGCAATTATCTGAGTCAACGTTAGTGGATCTAATTGATCGCTTGAAAGATGCTTTAAAGTCTCCACCGTTGAGTTATCCGAAAAGACTAAGGTTGGAGGATACAAAAATAAAAACTAAGAGACCGTGGTTTATTTTCCCACCAGTATTGATACTACTCGTAGTGTTGATGGTGGTGAGCATAGGTCCATGGGCTGGGTTTGAGCCATTAACGAGAGGTATCTACTACATTATTGTGATTTCATCTAAGTTATTCGTCACATTCGTGGCAGTAAGACTTTGTGCGGAATGTTTGTTGCGGTGGACGACTGCTGAATTCTATTTGAAAGAGTCATCTGCGTTTGCTGAGAATTGTGACATGATAGACGCCAAATGTGAACCATCATGCGACAACGAATTATCAATAGATACTATAGAGACACAACGACAAGGGGTTCTTTCCAATATGCAGTCGTTGAAGTTATCTATTCCTTCAAATGCCAATGATATTCTGTCGAGGAGAAAGGTTATCGTGACGGGGGCCACGGGCTTCGTAGGTTCGTCCTTGCTTAGGGATCTGTTACTTCACCGACATATTCTTTCGCTCGAGACCATAATTGTTGTATGTCGAAAGAAAGGGGCTTTGTCGGCGGAAACAAGAATAAAAAAGATGTTAGATCGCCCAATGTTTATGTTTCTGTCAGAGGAGGAAAAAAGCACAATGATCCAAGTTATGGAAGGTGATGTCACAATTCAGTCGGCAGGTTTGTTCCCTGCGGATCTTGCACAGATCGTACAAGATGTTACGATATCACATGTATTTCACTGTGCTGCGGCCGTTAGCTTCACATTAGAATTGCCAAATGCAGCCCAATGCAATATTACTTCAGCCTTGAATATGCAGGCGATGACTGGACGGCTCAAAGACAAAGAGGCTCGATTTGTTCATGTCAGCACTGCATTTGTCCATGGTGATAAAACTGGGTCGACAGATGTTCCATTACCAGAGGAACTTTTTGACTTCGATTCTTTCGACCCAATTGAGATTTATAGATCCATGCTCGGTACGCAATACTACGCAAGTAAGGCGATGACAGAACTGGGTTTCCCCAACACATATTCTTTCAGCAAGAGCGTTTGCGAACACCTACTTTCACAGAGCGAAGATGTCGACACTGTCATCATTCGTCCTAGCATCGTCGGTCCTGCGATAGAGACACCATTTGAAGGTTGGGCCGGAGATCGACCGTCTACAATCGTTGCTGGGCCGTGTCTCCACCTTAGTCATCAGTGGAATATTTGGCACCTTGGAAGGCAACACGTTGCGTGCATCCCAGTTGATGTGTTGGCGCGATTCATACTCGCAAAATCCTTTAGTGAAAAATCTCATCAAAAAGTTAGTGCCATCGACGGAAATTCCTCCTCCGATGGTAGTTATGAACGGATCAGCCATATTACTAGCGACGACTACTCCGAAGGCGATGATACTGGATCTGCAGCTTCATCACAAGACGCGATACCGGTTGCTTATCAATTCCCAATGATACACAATGCCACATGGAACACTGGATCCGACCAAAATAGTTCATTTTCGTGGCTTGAATTCAGTGTGGCATACTTGCACCTGGGATCCATATTGGGTTACTTTAGTCGATCGAATGCTATGATGCAGCTTTTCATATCTGCACAGCTCATTCCAAGTATCAGCCCAACCAATGAGATGTTTGATAAGCTTCAAACAATCTTCATACGGTCGCCATTTCAACTTGCTGCAGCTCTATATGATTATATGGGATTGCCTCGTTCACAACTTACCAGGCTATTAGCATTCCTTGATTTGCCCCTTCTTTTCTACCCTTTTGTCAAAAATGAGTTTCATTTTCACTCTGATCTGGTTGCTTCAAAATGCTTCAATGTAAAGCGATATAGCTTTAGCTGTGGCGTTGCAGCTCATCGGTTCATCTCATCATCAAGAACAAGTTCGCAAGAAGCAATCTCTGATACCACAGGGATGCTGAAGAAGATGGCTTGCTTTGCTATAGGTGGCAGAAATCATTCGCACGGTTCGTCATACTTCTGGTGGGCTTTCTCTCAGCCCAGAGGGGACCTCCTTGTCAGAGTAGTGGCAGCGCTTGTTGGTTTTTTGCTCTGGATGATATCCACAGTTGTTACAGTAGATATTAACTCTTTTCGTAAACATCTTTTGGCGGTAAGATCAGAAAAGAACGGACCCGTCCACTTGATATTGGTACCGACGCATCGATCTTTTCTAGACTTCATTTTATTGAGTTACGTTTTCTTTTCATTGCCGGAGCTACAGGTGGATCTTCCATTTATAATTGCTGCTGATGAGTTTGAACAACTTCCTGTGATTGGGTGGCTTGCCCGACGTCTGCGAGCATTTTATATCGAAAGAGGGAAAGGTCGGATTGACTCAACTTTGTCCAAGAAATTAAAATCATTGAAAGGTCGATATATTGGTGCAACTTTCGAAGTTTTCATCGAAGGTAGAAGGAGTAGAGATCGCCGTTTCGTCAATCCGAAAACAGGATTACTCAAAAGCATGAAGATGTCAGGTGGGAGTCACGTCATTCTCCCTATAACAATAAACTATGAATGCATTCCTGAACAAAACATTTTATCAGAAGAAGCGGCTGGTACTAATCGCAGAATGCTCAGTGTTGCGGGGATGATTTGTTGGCTTAAAGCAGCTATGAGAGGGGAAATCAATATCGGTAAGATTCACATTGCAGCTAATGATCCTATTCCATTGGACTGTGAAAGCGATGCAGATTTTCAAAGATTGGTGGATGATGTACAATTAAAGCAACAAAAGAATATATTTGTATCGGAATACCATGTAAGGGCAGCATCAAACATGTTCGACGTCAAAGATGCAACAATGAAAAATGCAATGACAAGATTAGGGTGTCGATTTTGGCCTGACACAGGCATTACAGACTTACCTGAGCTACCAACTGATTCCACAAGTCTATTGACGATTGTTTTACATTTCGGCCACATTCTTGCTCCGCTATTTTTCGAAAACCAAAGGATATGGTGTGTTTGGTTGAACAGAGTTTGTAATTCTAGCATCCAAGAAACGGACATTTTGGATAGTGACATCCGACCTCTATACGATCTTCTTTATGTATACTTTCAATCTGCTGATGAGGCAGTCGAAGACGCTATTTTGAAGCTGAGAAACAAAGGCTTCTCTGAGCCAAATATCGGTCATGTTTTCCAAACATCCAAAGCAATTATAAAAATTGATGTGCCTTTACCAATTCTGCATGCCGCCGTTTTAATGAAGTTTCCTAGCCTCAAGGAACAAGTCTCTCCGTTGGCTTACATACCTCTCGACATACCTCATGCCAACCTGTGTGTCAGCGATGAGAAACTTGGATTCTGGGGTTTCAACGACTCGGGATTCATTGCAAAAACAGACAACCGAGGAAGACGATACGTGACTATGAAGGGGACAAGATATGCTTTGTGTGGGAAACCAATGTCTAAAATTCTGCCGTTCATGGAGTCCGCATTACAAGTTAAAATCGATCTATCAAAAGAGTTCAATACAACACATCCAACGTGGTGCTCAGACGTGAAAAGTGATATTTGTACAACTGACCAAAATTATTTAGAAAATATAGTTGAAGGACGCATTTCCTTTTCTACCCTTGATAGAGCTCGCCATGGCACTGGTCACTCTCAAGAAGATGTCTTTGCTCTTCGGAATGGAGAAAATATCCGTATACCTGATGCTGTTCTTTGGCCGTGCTCTGAGCAACAGGTGGTAGCCTTAGTCAACGCAGCAAGACTAAAAGGATGGTGTATAATCCCATACGGTGGAGGTACTAACGTTATCGAGGCGACACGATGTCCGACAAGGCAGGTCGAGCCACGACCTATCCTTTCTGTCAGCATGAAATACATGAATCATATTTTGTGGCTAAACGAGGAGGATGGTCTAGCGCACGTGGAAGCTGGCATCACTGGGCGGGAATTGACAGAAATTCTCGACAGGAGAGGCTACACCATGGGACACGAGCCTGATAGTATCGAGTTTAGTACCCTGGGTGGCTGGATAGCTACCAAAGCAAGCGGGATGAAAAGAAGCAAATATGGGAATATTGAAGACATTGTCGTTTCAGCAAGGGTTGTGAGCCCTGATGGAGTTCTTTGGAAAGGATCAAGTGACCACCATATAGTCTCGGGAAGGCACTCAGAAGGCATGGATGTCCGTACTTTTGCCTTTGGCTCTGAAGGATGTCTCGGTATAATTACGAGCGCAGTCATTCGTGTCTGGCCCCTTCCAGAAGTGAGGAAATTTGATAGCGTTATGTTCCCAAGATTTGAAGATGGTTTGCATTTTTTGCGATCGCTATCTAGAGAACGTCGTATGACTCCATCTTGCGTTCGATTACTTGATAATGCACACTTTCGTTTGGGACAGGCATTACGTCCAGATGAGCCCACGTGGTTCCACCAGGCTAAGGATACATTGGTGAAAGCAATGGCATCATTTTATTTGACAAAAGACTTCAGTCCCGACTCAGTGGTTTGTGCAACCATCAATTATGAAGGTAGCGACCGTGAAGTACGGGAACAAATGGCAACAGTCAAAAAACTATCAGGAATGTACGGAGGAATTATGCTTGGATCTAGAGTTGGTAAATCGGGATACGAGTTAACATATATGATTGCCTACCTTCGCGATTTCGCCATGACATATCATATCTTAGGCGAATCTTTTGAAACATTTGTCCAATGGTCCAAAATCGAAACATTAATTGCGGCCACCAAAGAACGAATTATCGCTGAACACACTTCACTTTTGCTTCCTGGTGTTCCATTTATTGGTTGTCGTGTCACTCAACTTTACCATGAAGGAGCATGCTTATACTTTTACTTATGCATGAGTTTCGAGAATGTCGATCGAGCCAGTGCGATTTTTGCTGATCTAGAAAGAGCTGCTCGTGATGAAATTCTAAAACAGGGGGGATCTTTGAGTCACCACCATGGTCTTGGGAAGCTTCGTTCGTCTTTTGCAAAGGATAGGTCATCTCCAGAATTCCAAAATGTGGTGGCGTCGATAAAGGATAGCATTGACAAGGACAATATATTTGGAGCTAGAAATGGACTTTATGCACCATAAATTGGCTAGATTTTCTTTCTCAAAAAAGCAAAATTTTCACCAAAACTGCAAGGAAATAAATAATCATAGAATTGCCAGCACACAGTGCAGTCTCATAAAAAAAAATTAAAAGCCTTGGAAGTAAATAGCTGTTTGGAATCGTACATTCGCATTTCGGTTTGGAATCCCTGTGGTTTCCGTACGAGCAGCAATCAGTGTTAACTTACAAAGAGAAATACGATTTAAAAAATCTGCAAAGCAACGATAGAGCTCTATTGGTTAGATTAGCAGTCTAAAAGATAGATAATAGAATGACATTTATTTGTAAGACTACCTACATATTCAAATAATGATAAAATATCATCAAAAATCTCGTGCGTATTAAATACGTGAAAAGTGCAACTACTATTTTTGCTTAGCTGATGGAAAATATGATAGACTAACTTGTCGTTGCTGCTAGCTCTTCAATTTTAGCTTCAACAAGTTTGTGGAACACAACAAGGCTTGGAATCGGTTCTCCAAGCTTGTAACCAGAAAAGGTATTGATACATTTCTCCAAAAATTCGTGGTACAAATCGTGATTGCTATTGCTAGACCAATGTTGAGAGATCCGACATGTTGGAACCGAATGAATCATGTTCCGATTTGCATTTGTCAGACTCCTCTTGACTCTTCGTAGGATGTCTTCTACACTTTTGTCCTTGTGAAGATTCTCGTTGTTTTGATAGTAAACAACAAAAGAGCCTAAGGGTGATACATTCAAATGAAAAAATCTACGAGGTAGATAAACACAGTAAAAAGAGCTTTGTTCTGTAGATTCTATCATTTCTTTTTTGAACTTAAGGTACACCGGTATGGATGCTGTCGGTGCTATATCACCTGCGGGAACGACTGATATAGCATCAGCATAACCATCAAAACACAATTCCTGTTGGTGTGTAGGTAGACCAACATTAAAACCTTCGGCACGGCCCTTTATACCATCCCATTCTTTTAAATATGTTCTCGTCGTTTCATTGGCTGTTTCTGCTCCATGTAAAAGTCCTACAACCGATTGTCCAACCATTGGTTGGATAGAATCTCCTATTAGTTTTTTAGTCAAGTCAATGGCGATTTTATCCGAACAAAGTCGGAAAGCACGACAAACACATCGTGTACGAACAAGATCTTTAGATTCTCCTACATATGACAACATCGCAATTAGCAAACATAAGGATGATCCGAAATTATTAATTTCTTCTTCTGCTGTCGTCGTCGTCGTATCATCAAAACCCAGTGCATCTTTGATCGTTATTACGTTATTATTATCAATGCAGTTACTTGTAGTAGCAATTGCTTGATTATATTCCTGCAAAATATCGGATCTCTTTGTCTTCTTGATTGGTCGGTCATCATTCACATAAACGCCATCAGAATCATCATCTTTGGTGTTGGTGTTGGTGTGGTCTTCGAACGTATTCATATCTTTTCTGTTAATGAAGCTTGTCGCTTGATGCTGATTGTTTTTGTATTTGATTGTGGTTATTGAAGTTTGGCGGTGAAGTTTTTTTCATCAGTCGTGCGATTCAATCAACAGAGATCTGGGCGCCCGCCAAAAAACTGAGTGACGTCACCTTGCACAATTAAGAATTCGTCTTTTAAGAACAAATCTTTGATTTGCTATACGCGCAGTACAGTGTGTGTGAAGCGTTGAATAGCAGTTGTCAATCTTATGCATATTATCTATTATCTACTGTACATTATTAAGAATACTGTACACATTATAATACCATTTTGATTGTAGTTTCAGATATAAGACTGCTACTGTACTCGTAAAAGATCTCATCCCAACATAACGACACTCGTCTAAGATTTCGGGCAGTAACAACGAAACGAAAAAAAGTGAAAAGCAACATAACCATGATGCAGTTCTTATTGTTTTCGAATTCGCTTCTGTTCATGGCGTTAGTAGCGTCAACAATGGTGTCAGACTCTTGGGCGTTTAATGGAGGTCAAAATCTTGTGTCCAGCCGGTCCAAAACAACGCGACCACGGACCATCGTTCCTTTGAAAGATATGCTTGATGGAAATCCACAATGGTACGAAGAAGCGAACGGTAGTAATAATCGCCCCTTGCCGACAGCACTAGCACGTACACGTACACGTAGTGCAACTACTGCGACTCCTCGGGAGTTTGGAGACATAGGAGTAAAAGCCGAGATGAAGCTGTCGAGTATAAAAGACCAAGGCATTGTCAATCGACAACTGTGTTATGCTGCCGAACGATTTATTAAACATCAAAGTGGTTACTTTAGTCCAATGAGACCACACGATAATCCCAACATGGTTGTTAATGTGGATTACAATAATGGCTACAACGGCAACGGTGGCGGAAATTATATGCAGAACCCCAACAGCAATAGAAACAACAATAATTACAACGCCAACAACAACAACAACAACAACAACTATAATCAACAGCAACAGCAACAGCAGCAACGTGGCAGTAATAAATTCAACAATAATTACAACGCCAACAACAACAACTATAAC
>Ga0115007_10002976_pt1 | contig 10363 bp, 8 predicted proteins | sample ArcOceMetagenome_2_FD_87166 | JGI IMG/M metagenome (GOLD analysis project Ga0115007, IMG submission 87166) | Marine eukaryotic phytoplankton communities from Arctic Ocean - Arctic Ocean ARC135M Metagenome | ecosystem: Environmental > Aquatic > Marine > Oceanic | place: Arctic Ocean | collected...
ATAAGATGGCATCAAAGAAACCGCATAATTTTAACAATGGTGGTGGCAGTGGTGGTGGTGGTGGTGGTGGTGGAACTGGCAACGGGTTCAAGCCACTTGGTTTGAGTGAACCTGTATACCGTGGAGTTGTCCGAATGGGGTTTCGTAATCCAACACCTGTCCAACGTAAGGCCTTGCCGGTCGTTATGTCAGGAGCTGATTCATGTGTTATGGCTCGTACCGGATCAGGTAAAACAGCTGCATTTCTTATCCCATTAATGGAAACATTACTAGCAAGTGATGAAGATAAGAGTATATTAAACACTCACAACCGTGGTGTGCGGGGTCTTGTTCTTAGTCCGACAAGAGAATTATCGTTACAGACACTTCGTGTATTACAGAAAATATCACATTTTACTGATATAAAATCTATTGGTATTCATGGTGGAGAAAGAATGGAACAACAATTCGATGATCTTAGTTCGAAACCGGACGTTATCGTTGCAACTCCTGGTAGATTAGCTCATATTTTATCAGAAATTCCAGATATGTCTCTTAGAGATTGTCAAATATGTATTCTTGATGAGGCTGATCGGTTGTTAGAAATGGGATTCGCACAACAATTGAGAGAAATTTCAAAATCAATCCCAGAACGGTGTCAAAAGGTTATGTTAAGTGCTACCATGCCAAAGATATTAATCGAATTTACGAAAGGTGGTTTCATGACCGATCCACAAGTGATACGACTTGACAATGAAGTTTCCGTCAGTGATGACCTACGAGTAAGTTTCATTACATGTAGGAGCTTAGAAAAGGATGCTGGTCTGTTACAAATTATGGGTGCTATTCAGGATGATAAGGATGCGAATGAAGGTACACGAACGGGTCTTACTCTAATATTTTGTGCAACACGTCATCACGTCGAATACGTAACAAATCTTCTTCGTGCTAGTGGAGAAGAAGCGACATTGATCTATGGTACACTTGATCCTGAGGCTAGAAATAAAAATTTATCTGCCTTTCGTAATGGAAAAAAACCGATTATGGTCGTAACGGATGTTGCCGCTAGAGGAGTTGATATTCCTATGTGTGATCATGTTATACATTATCATTTCCCTCCATCTCCTAAGTTATTCGTTCATCGATCTGGACGAGTAGCTCGTGCAGGTCGAATCGGATTTTGTTTTGCTCTTGTTGAGCCTGATGAACTACCGTACATGGTCGATCTGCACGTATTCCTTGGTCGTAGGCTGTCCACGGCAAATGGATTGACCAATACTAGTACCAAAAATAATGGCAATAACGAAGGTGGTGAAAGCAATGATTATATTCGTAACGATAATAATAGTAGTGAGGATTCTACGAAAATCGAGTCATATAAGCTTGGTGAAATGACCCCCGAAATGATTCATTATGGGTCAATCCCAGAATCAATTTTGACTCTGGAAATGGAAAATGTCATTCGAATCAAGGATTCCGAACTGGCTGGTACGGAAATGGCGGAACTGATGCGGTCACTTACAAAAACTTCCACCAATGCTATGAAACAATATCGAAGAACACGTCCAGAAGCTAGCAGAGAAGGGGTGAGACGAGCGAAAGCAATTCTGGAAGGTCAGAAAATGAAAACGGGAGAGCGCGTTGGCGGGTTTTCGATTCCACCACATCCACTTCTTCGTGGAATGGAGATTGAACAGTACGAAGAAGCCAAGTCGAAGGGTAAAATAGGAACATTGAATGACATGGATAATGTTCGAAAGCGGCAAGAGTTTTTACAGGCTGTGTCACAATTCCGACCGAAAGAGACTGTCTTCGAAGCATTTGCTATGGGAGGTGGAAGGGAAACTGGTGTTCAGAGCATTATTGACAAAGGTCGGACAATTTTATCCACCAAGAAAAATGACACCGGCTTTGCATTGAGTGCAATGAAGAATATGAGGCGACAGATGAAAATGGCAAGAGACAAAGGAGCAGTATTGGTAGTTGCCGGAAGCGAGCTGGCAGAAGAAGCAGCGCGTGAAAGTGAAAGCATCAAATTGAATGGGAACAAAATTAAAGTTTCCAATGACGGGGAGGAGAAAAGCAGTCACAAAGACATTTCAAAATCCTCGACTCCGATTATTGATTCCAAACCTCGAATGTCCAAAGCTGAAAGACGTCGTCTAAAGAAGAACCCCGAAACACTTCGTTCCGCTACAAACAATGATGATCACGAAGATAAACGGAAAAAGAATATGAGAGGCCGTGACTTCCGAGATAACGCATTCTTTATCGAAAATGACCATACTTCTAATACCCAAGAAGCTCAAAGAGAGCGGCAGAGAGAGGCAGCAATGCAACCCAGTGCAGCTAGCTCGATGAAAGGTATGACAGGAAATGCTTTGCGTCTAGAAGAGGCCATGTTAGACGTTGTAGGCGACGAAAATGAAGAACTTGTACAAAAGCAAAGAATGATGCGATGGGACAAGTCGAAACGAAAGTACATCCAGACAACCGTAGGTGCTGAATTGAGTGGGGACAGTTATAGCAAGAGAGTCAAACTCGAGAGTGGACAAATCGTCAAAAAGGATAAGCTTAAGCTCGGCGAGATATATGAAAAGTGGCAAAAGAAAACAAATCGATCTGTTGGACGAAATGGTGTATTTGACAATGATGGTGAAGAAGGAGATGATGACACGGTTCCATTTGCTGGTAGACAAAGTGCCAAAAGAAATAAAGGTGGGAAGAAGAGTAAAAATGGAGATGCTGATTTGGATGCTCCTAAGTCTGCTAAGTCCATCCAAAAGAATCGAGACCGTTCACAAGATGTAAAGATGAAAAATATGAATAAATCGGATAGAAGAAGAGTTGAAGGGAACACCAGAAATGATCAAAATGCTTCTAAAGCACCTCCAAAGAAAGGTTCCCAGGGGAAGAGAGGGAATAGTGGTAGATGGAAGAAGTAGAAAACTAAATCCTTATCAGAAGATCGTGCAATATCATCTAGCAACAATTATGCATTTTCCTCTAATACAGTTGATGATAGTCAGTTAAATTTTTTAGTCAAGAAGTTTTCGCTTTATATTTCTTTGTCATAATTCAAATCTCCTTTTTTTATAAATCCTTGTTAAGCTGATTCTTGTCAAATTCACCAGGAAATTGTTCAGGTTTTAGGTTTTGCCAGCTGTATTTGTATTTTAGTTTCATTCTTGAATTCAGGTTATCAACATCCAAATAAACAAGAAGAGTCATTTAGCCAGAACTCATTTCTATGAAATCAACTACAATACAATCGGAGTATAGCATGGGATATGTTTCAATATATCAATGGTTCCTTTATAAGTAGCTACAAGGTAGGATCTAAAACAACTGTTCTGCCTCAGGAATGACGGAAGAAGAAGCTGACAAGGAAGCTATTGTTGATGCTAATAATCGGAGTGTGGAATTGAAAAAGGCTAGATCAATGACTGATGATGAATTGAAAGTTCGTTGGCATTCCAAGTATCTAAAAATGCTTCTAGCCTCAGGAATGATGGAAGAAGAAGCTGGCAAGGAAGCTATTGTTGATGCTAATAATCGGAATGTGGAATTGAAAAAAAAATAAACTACAATTGAACACATACGATGAATTGAAAGTTCATTGGCATTCCAAGTATCTAAAAATGCTTCTAGCCTCAGGAATGACGGAAGAAGAAGTTAACAAGAAAGCTACCATCTGTGCTAACAATTGGATTGTGGAATTGAAAAGGACCAAAAGGGGACCATCCTTGGTTAAAAGAAGACCCGCACTTGATATACAAAAGTGTAAGCATTGTCTCAAATTGTATATTATGTCAGAACAAAGTCTCGACGACCATCTAAATAAAGACGGATGCAATATGAATGGTGATTTCAGTATGAATTTAATAAACACAGATGGTCGTATTGGAATATATCTTCCAGAGGCTCGAAAGGTTCGCATTGCTCAGATCCATGCAAAGCGCAAGATGAGACTTATAATTAATTATTGAAATTGAATTTTTTTTTTGTCGTACTGTATATAAAAAATGAAAATTAGAAATAAGAGTACTCTACAAGGCCCAGTGAGTATACTTTATTTTTTTATTGACTGCCTGTCAGCCGTACGTATATGTGTGCGCGTGTATCGTCGGCGGCAACAAAGAAAAATAACGGAGGGATACTGTATGTCTCATCAGAGATCTTATGAGAACCCACCCTTGCTGACTATTCCATCTATTACCGTTCTTGCTTCCTCTTGCCCAAAAGCACAATTACATATCTATCAAACTAAGATCAAAGATAAACAATCAATTTATTTTAACACAAAAAATGAAATTCGCTATGCTTTCTACTGCTCTTCTCACTGCTGCTAGTAAAACGGCGGCGTTCGCGCCTACCACTAGAAGTTTTTCTCGTGCAACTTCGTTTTTGCAATCTAAGGTATACTTTGATATGGAAGTTGGTGGAGAAGATGTCGGTAGAATTACCTTTAAATTGGAAGATGAGGTTGTCCCAAAGACCGCAGAAAACTTTCGTGCATTGTGTACTGGAGAAAAGGGATTCGGTTTCGAGGGATCTAGTTTCCATCGTGTCATTCCTGGTTTCATGTGCCAAGGAGGAGGTGAGTATAGTATTTTGCAATAGTGGCTTTTCCATATATTCCTCCTTAATTTTTATTTAAATTTCTCTGTACTGCGTAACTAACTAATCCCATTTCTCGCTGTCTTTATTCGACATCCTTATATTTGTGCCAATCAGACTTTACCAACCATAATGGAACAGGTGGAAAATGTACGTTTCAGATTTTTTGTGATCGTGAAAGAAAAAAAGAAGAAAAAGCTTATGCATCAACATTGTTTTACTATTTAAACACAATTTGCTCGAAAGCACTAATTATCATTGTATCTGCCAACTTTGGCTTATCTTTTTCTCGTCTCTCAACTATTCTCCCTGTATTTTTCGGCAAATTTTAATAAATTTTTAGCTATTTACGGTGAAAAGTTCGACGATGAGAATTTTGATCTACCGCACGTTGGAAGAGGTATCTTGTACGTGATTTGTTTGTGTCTATTTTTATCTATCTATTTGATTCCGATCACAATTAAGGTGATACGATTTGAATATGAATATGAAACGGTCAATTGTCGGTTTATTATCATAAATTACCTCATCGTTTTGAACTTTTTGGTTGCCATGTGTTTTACTTTCCTCATTATTTTTACTTTGCACGTATACACTCACACACACATTCGCTTTTTTTTCATATAGATCTATGGCCAACGCGGGTACGTTTATTATGGACCGTTCGTGCAATCTAGTGACTCTTAAAAAGCTTTCACATTTTATTTTTTCTTACATAATCTTATCCTTCTCGATTTGAATAACAGGACCTAATACTAACGGAAGTCAATTCTTCATCTGCACTGCGGATACACCATGGTTAGATGGTAAACACACTGGTACGTACAAAATAATCGATTTCGCTGTGAATTAAAGTTGGATTGTTAAGAGAACGCTGAATCAGAGTCGAATGAATCGTTGATCTAATCTAACCTGTCACCTTCTTCCTTCTTTTCTCTTCATCTACGAAGTCTTCGGAAAGGTTATTGGTAAGTTTCAAAAATGACAAAGAACTTTAAGGTACATTGTATGTTTTAATTGATGAAATGAACTCGATTCTGATGCTCTGTTCATTATCTCTATTATCAAAATTCTCTTTTAGATGGTTTGGATGTTGTCGATGCGATTGAAGCTGTTGGATCCCAATCTGGAGCAACTTCTGCAAAAGTTGTCGTTAAAGGAAGTGGAGAGATCACTGAGTAAATGATACAATAGAATTATGACTGACGAAACAACAACGTGAATATGGTCAGTTTGAAAAAACTGGTTCTCGACTCGGTACAGTCTTTCGATGCTAAAATAAAGAAATGAAATTTCGAATTCTAAAAATACACTCCTTTTTGCTAGTACTTGTTGTATGTTCCTACTTGCTCGCACTATTTTTACAGCTGTATTTAAGATAGAGGTCCATTAGATGGATTATTAAAAATATGTAAATTATTCGTTATATATAGTGTGAAAGTATGGAATTAAGTAAAAATGGGGGTATCAAAATTTGTTGTATGGACTAAAGTGGTCGTATGTTTCAAAATATAGCCCATACTGATCAACATCCGAAACGCAGGTTTTACATCGATTTTTTGCCGTTGCGGAGTTTTTTTTTCTTTCAGGTGATTCAGCTAGAATACTAAAATGTTGATTTTGCATTCAAGTTATCAGTTGTTTGAGGCAAATAACGTTTGTGGTCTATCGTCATTTTGGAAAGTGTTGGGGAAGGTCGAATCGATGGGTCGGAAGGTTTCTCTGAGGAATCAGAAACGAAACGCGGAACTGTAGAAGTATATGGTTGAATAGAAGATAGGTCATTGTCTCCTTGACTCTGGATAGATGACCCTGAGGAGGGAGTTTGACATCGTTCCAATGAGAGCTGCCGCTCGCGTTGCTGAATTGAAGGATGAGCATGCTGGTACAATTCCACAACAGTAGATGTGATAGTTTGCGGGGGCGGCATAGCCGCCATTGGAATTATACTACCCTCTGGTTTACAGGGCTCGTTCTGTTGAGTGTCAACCTTCTGAAGTGAGTACGTCGATTTCAGGCACACCCAGTCCTTTACAATAAGCTTAGCAAGCTCTTTAGCATCACGGCGATTATCACTCAAATAAGCCCTAAAACTCTGTTTTAGAATTCCAATTATCTCGTTCTCTCTGGAAGTTCGTTCGATTGAAGGACGAAGAAGTAAGAGACGGAATGACAAGAAGTAAGGGCGAAGAGTCTTGGAGTCGGTCGAGGATGACATCTGCCCTTCTGATACAGAGTTACTTGCAGGTGGCATGTTTATATCCAGAAAGTTCGCTAGTTGGTGATCTTCTCTGTCATCGTTGACCTCACTATACATAGTTCTAGTGGTATTATAACCCACATTCGAAGGCGCTTGTGAGTAATTGGTCGATTGCAATCCCTGGTAGGGAGAATTCTGAGAGAAGCAACTCGGGTCGTCTTGCTTCAAGCTAGGCATCACCAACTTATGTGACGATTCGTCAGTCTTCGATACAGTAGATGCTGCATTCGAATCAATGGTCATCTTCCATTTCGGTTCTGGTGAATATTTGGCGAACTCTGCGGCTAGATCTCGAGTAAGAGACAAATCTTCTGGGATATGCTCACAGCTATAAAGTACCACAACAATTCTTCCGACTAATGCCGTATTCAACGGAATAGCAAGGGCAGTCTTAACACCGTATAGTTCTGCTCCTTCAACTCGACCGAAAAACTTCGGATCCTTGTCATTGACGTCATGTTCCCATGAGGCAACTCCAGATGCGTATACACGTCCTGGTAACCCCTTTCCTGGCTCAAACGAGAAATAAGAGCTGTACTCTCCAAACTCATGGAGCATATTAGCTGATGCATTGTTGATATCTCGACGTGAAGCGTAGCCTGCATGGTATAGCATAAGTTGGTTAACATCTACTGATTTGGATTGTCCAACATTATTTTCTCCAGACGGCGAGAAGCTGGGCACCCACAAGTCAGAATGGTGGAAAGATATATTCTTCGTTTCCATGTACGTCACAATGGCTTCTAAAAGAGGTCTCGTGAAATCGAACTTGCTGCTTGACTTTTCATCTGATGAGCTAGTATTTCCTTTATAGGCATCGGGCCCCTCGGTCGGCGTTTCTTCTGTGAGAACATCCAACAAAGCATCAAAATCTTCGCTGAAGGATCGGAGACGACCCTGATTTCCAACTGAAGATACACTAAAATCATTACTTAAGGTTCGTGGTCGTTTTGTGATTGCATTCATTGTTGAAAAAAAAGCACGTTCCTCGTCGTCTTTGACGTTTAATCCTTCTTCTTCACTCGATGAAACAATACGAGTTTTCTGATCGTTCGAAACTATGGAAGAATGTGTCGTATTCGTGGGCGTTGTTGCTATAAATGCACTCATAGCATAGTCTGATTTAATATCTTCGACCATTGAATTGGGATTTATAAAGCTCCCGCGATCAATTTGTTGAGATAAGCCCATTTTACGACGACGTAATCTCCGAACAACCTCCTCGGCCTTCTTTGCTCTGCTTTCCATTTCCTGTAAGCTCGTGGTCCATTCCTTCTCGTGTAGATAAGAATAGCCTACTTGTAGGCAGATATTATAGAAATGTGTTCTCCATTGCTTGGTCAGGTTCATTTTGAGTACAAGCCGAATAGATTCTGAAGGCAGTGATGACAAGAAGTCCTCTTGAAGCTTTGATAATTGTTCACGATCGCTTATGGTGAATTGTAAACAGGATTTACCTAAAACGAAGGATCTTGTACTTAGTTTGGCATTTTTCATCTTTTTCGTTAGTCGGCTTGACTTACACAGTAACATGTCACCTAAAAACTCGTTTAGTTTGATTCCATGTGGTAATGGTAATAACCCTTGATCGAATGTCGTAACGAGAAAGTCGACAAGAGCACTTTCCTCGTTCGTCCAGCGTCCCGTTCGCTGTTGACCTCTAGATAAACCACTACATGAAATAGAGCAAGAATTACTATTCGATAATAGAAGGTATGGACTTTCTGCATCGATCTCATGATCTTCTTCTTCGCGTGCATGTTTCCTGCTATTTGGTTTCTGTAAATGATGTCGCATCGTTCCAGATGATTGTAACTCATCCCTTTTCAAAGAAACGGCACGATCAACGTCGTCGAAACAAAGAGGCTCAATTAAAATCCCATTTATAGCACCTGAGTTACATATTAGACACGTTGAGTTTTGAGAAGCGTTCGCGGCTGGTAGTATCGAAACACTTTGCTTGGTTCCTTCCTGTAGATCCAATACCAACTTCATCGGAATACATCGCTTTAGGTCATTTTTGTTGTTGTTGTTTGTTTGTTTTTGATGGAAAAAATGGGGAAATTAAGAAAGGTATGCATTTTTTTAAAGAAGAATAGCGTAAAAAACAAAAAAAACAGAAACGAGCTTAAATGAGAAACCGCGCTCGTAATTCATTTCTCTTTTTATTTAACATACGTAAAAAATGTGAATGACGCGTCAAATAAAAATATTCTTTTGATCGTTGATTTTTTTCTCCCAAAAAAGCATGTAAATTGTTTTTTTCGTGTAACAACCACGAGGGAAGCACGAGCCGAGAAAAGTGATGTCGAATAGACGAAACTTACTGCATGAATAGTACAACCACAACCAAGAAGACGAAGATCCCAGCCTGGCGATTTGCACAATTTGCAACTTAGATGACAGGATTCCATCTTTCTTGATAAGACGATGTTTCGTAATGTATATCGTTTTGCTTATTGACTAATGATACTCTTGTCGAATGAACGACGATGTCCATCACATACATGATCGATAGATGAAATACTGTATAAACGTGATTAGTAGTAAAAAAAAGTGAGAAAATTAAGTGAAGGGTTGATGGAGGGATGTTTGACGCGTTTGCACAGATTTTTACTCACAATTCTTGGATAATTAGAGGAGCTTTTGTTTTTTGGTTCCGTATACTTGTCATGATTAAGAAGTTTGTTCTAAAACAATTTTGATTGGCTGGAAATGGTTTCTGTATAATTCTTACTGTACTCCTTAGGTAAACTGATTAAATTTATTATTCTAACAATCGTGGTAAACCCCCCCCAAAAAAAAGTGAAATAAGGGGTGCTTAAAAATTCCCATTCCCATTCACATTCTGTATTATTGCCTGTACGGCGCATTTACTTCGTTCTTTACTCGTTGAAGTTGGCTGTTGTTAGAGTGGTGTGATTTCATTCATGCACTGCGTAATAAGAATTCAGGTTTTTCTTGTGCTCTTTGCTTTCCGATTTAAAAAAAAGCTTTGGTTAATAATTATCGTGCACATGTCTAGTCTGTCTCTATCATATTTTATTGTTACCATGATGATGCATGAATATATTATATATGAACCCTCCATCCATGTTACACTCCACAAATCATATATATAATCGATTGACCTCTCATGTATACCCTTGTCACATCATGTCAGATCTTGAATGTGAATAACAAATATATGAAACAAGCAGAAACTTCCATGACATGGTTGCAATCAACCAACTCTGCAAACTTCAGCAACTCTGCTACCAGATTATTGAATACTATTTTCGGTAAAATGGAAGCAGTAGCAGGAATAATATACCGCTGGGTTATATCACAGTTTAAATGTTATCCCAGGGCTGACCTAATTATTGTGTATATTGAACAGAAATATAGGTAGTTTCATTTTTTGTGCGCCATGATACCTCCTCCAATTTCCCGTAGATATTCAAACAGAATTTGTATCAGGGTGGGTTGGGTCGGGGTCGGGTCGGGTCAGGTGGAGATATTTCA
>Ga0115007_10002978_pt1 | contig 10349 bp, 5 predicted proteins | sample ArcOceMetagenome_2_FD_87166 | JGI IMG/M metagenome (GOLD analysis project Ga0115007, IMG submission 87166) | Marine eukaryotic phytoplankton communities from Arctic Ocean - Arctic Ocean ARC135M Metagenome | ecosystem: Environmental > Aquatic > Marine > Oceanic | place: Arctic Ocean | collected...
AAATTAAAATAATATAATATAATATAATATAATAAAAAGATATATTATAATTTGATGTATTGTTTGAATTTGTTGTTTTTATTATATTTATTTTTGTCTAAAAATTGGAGTATTTTATAGATTTTTACAATTATTTTTTAAAAAAAGATTTTCAATGCAAACAAAGTGTTGAAAAAAAGAAATTAATTTTTACCCTTCGCGCTATCCGAAATCCCTTCGGCAAACCCAGGAAAAAAGTTTTGAAAATATTTTTTATTTATACATTAAATTATTGTTATTAAATAAATCAATCAAAAGAAAAAAACAACGGCAAAATCAATAGGCCAATCAATAACCTGTGAAAATAATACAATAACCATAAATTTATCTTCTATAAGTACACCAATCAAACACAATGAACATTAATTCTTTAAATAAATTCAATTAAGAAGAATCATACATATTAATAGAGCAAATAAATTCAAGCTCGAAAACAATCATTGAGGGCAATACATAATCAGAAGCCAACATTGCTATTAATCTATAAGAATTATAAAAATTCTAATTTATATCATAAAATCAAGGTTTCAAACCACAATGTGATTAAATCCACAATCAAAAACCCTAAAACCTCTAAATCGATAATGATGAAGTACAAAAAATAATTAATAATCTTCAACATCATGAATAATGGTCATCAAATAATTTCGTTAATAGCCAAGAATAATGTAATAACCCAGAGCAAATTGGAGATGAAAAATATTATCTCGAATACAATGAGCCAAATTTAAAAACTGAAGAAGCTTAATATCAAAATAAATTAAACTCAATAGTTGAATCGGGAAATTAAAACAGTGATTTTGCAAGACTATAACTCGTCTAACATTATGATGAAAAATATTCTATATCAATGGCTAATGATTATGCAATGATATTGCTCAAAATTGTAAGTGGATGGGAGCATTATAAATTACCAAGAAGTATAAAACATCATTACCTAGAAGAATAATTAAAAACATTCTTCAAAGATGGAATCTCACTTGATGAATATAATGATTCAAAAGTAATGATGAATGGGAAATTCCAAAAGTATAATATACTAAGAAAGAGACGAAATTATAGAAATAGGAAAGCTCAAATTAACAAAAAGAACAAAGCAACTCAAAAGAGTATAATCAATGGTCTTAAAATACATAGTGTTGACTTTGAAAGTTTAATGGTAGAGTTGAAAGAAGAAATGTTGATACTTGGTGATGATAATGAAAATATGAAAGAATTATTATTTGATTTCAGGGTAAAGAAGAAAGCACTCGATGAAAAAGGCACTTATGCTGAAGAACTTGAAAAAGCAAAATTACAGCTTTGCGAAGATAAAAGAAAAGAGACACTTGTATTGATGGAAAAAGCATATAAAGCATTCAGATTCATCAATGATGAATGTAGAAAAACTTGGCCTCATAAGTATGGTAGACTTCCTCAATAAGACACAAAATGATTAATAAGTTATTTATACATATTTTTTTAATTAACATTTATATTCAACTAATCTTAAATAATCCTTAATTTATTCATTCATATCATTTTAAAATATATATCAGAAATTAAAATCATAAAATCAGCTACAATATAGATTAATAACAAAATAATCAAAATGTAAACAGAAATGCTAGATTTAGAAGTAATGAATGAGAGCTGTCGCTTTTATTTACAATTCATTAAATAAAAATTAGATTCAATAGATATTGAAAAAACAGAAGTTATAAAGAATCTAAAAGAACTTGTCGTTGAAGATTTCATGCATGTTTTTCTTCACTTTGCACGAAGCTATTAAGGTGAAATGAAAATATAATGGCTACAATTTAGGATCGAGGCATCAACTGGTTGGGACTTTGACGAATAATTGATAGCATCGAGAATAGAAAAAGTTGAAAGGGATCATTTAATTACATACAACAAGTTATTTGAATTGAAAAAGATAAAAATTGCAGAAAGAAAAAATAAATTTGAAACATTGAAAACATCTCATGAAATTTATCTTGAACAAAATCCAGAAAGAATAGAATGGAACTCAATTCTAATCCAGAACATTATGTTAGAAGGAAGTAATGGAGTGTTATGTCCATAATGTTATAAACCTTGCATTTTCGAACATGAATGGCGTATGAATATATGCGAATAGAAAGTAGCACATCCGGTTCATAGAAATTGTCAACCCAATAAGTATTAAGATGAAGATGATAAATGTAGATTATGTACCAATCATAATTAATGGTGAAGAAATAATATAATGACTTAATAAACTTTAATTAATTCACATTAAAATTTCTTTTGAATATATTCCTAATTCAATATTTTTATTTCATTCTTTCCTTCTATTTAATCACATTAAATATTGAATTTGAATTATTCAATTTGGATACTAACTTGATAAAATGTTTTCAGACTTGATGTGATGATATTTTAAAATACTTGAAAATATCAAATTAAAAGACATGTACTTATCAAGCATTTCAACATAAATCTATGATACAACATTTCATATATGTGCTCTTATTTAAATTGATTTAGTTGGCTTAAATATCAAGATAAAATAAGATACATTGGATCATATAATAAACAAATATAGTTTATAATAGCTATTTCAATGGCTAAATCATGAATTCATATATTAGGTAATTAAGGGATTGGTTGATAACTAATTTTATATAAAGTTCATTAAAAATCACCGTAATTAATTAATTCATAATATATTTAGACTAAAATTCATTATGTTTCAAATTTACTTAAATTGATACTCTAGCATCTATTACCACATATATAACAATTAGTTTGAGTTTAAATTACGATTAAATAGAATGAATCATTTGATTTGAGCTTCAATTAATCTGACTTAAAAGGAAAGATTAATTTTCATATAAGATTATACATATTCATACGACAATATCATCAACATATATCATTAATATAAACATAATGATACAAAATAAAACATACAAACATCATTATTAGATATGAATCATTGATAAAAAATATATGCGAAAGTATACAAAATACATTATGATTGTATTAAATAATAATGAGAAAATAATAATAATGGCAAATCTATAAAGGATGAAGATATAATTAGAAAGACAAATACATAAGATGATGAACACCATATAATGAAATTTTGGATCATTTTTACCCCTATTTTGACTTTTGTTGTTATCTGTGATCATTGAATGTCATTGAATGTCATAGCATAATATTCATTCATTGATCATAGCAAATGATAATACGAATGATTATCTTTTAAACCATAACATTAATTTACCCATATGAACATTCATTTCTATATCTAGAGAGTTTACAATATTTGATTGATTTCCATATATAAATATTTGTGGTTATCTTAATGAGTTGAATTAACTCTTTATCTTTCTTTTCTTCATCATAATTTCCTTCATAAATAGTAATTCTTTTAATGTTACTTTTATTATCACTTGTGTCTCGAGATACATAAGTGATTAAATAAAAGCATTTGTCATTAATGGCTCAAATTGTTAAATCAATTTACTTATATTTCATTTCAACCCAAAAAAATTGAATTAAATAAATAAATTAAGTTAAATTGAAATAAAATGGACAAATAAATAGAATTTAATTGAAATTTATTTTATTCGATGTCAAATATTGTTTATTTAATGTTTTTAATTTCATTTCTTTTTAATTCTCTCTTATTTTTATTTTTAAAAAATAATTTAATGATTTTTTAATATTATTTGATATTTTTTAATTTCATATATATAATCTTCTATATTTTATTTCGGGTAAATAAATTCATTTGTTTAAGTTTTTTTAGAAACTCATGATAGAACTTACTTCGTTGTAGTAATCTCTGATTTTATTAGCATTACCATCAAGATTTTTAATAGAAAGATCTTAGAATGAAGTCTTTATATCTCTGGTTATTTTTTTAAGTCTTTTTATATCCTCTTATGTACTATATGTCAAACTTATTAGGGTACTTACCTCATCTATAATTTTATCCTTCTATTTTACATTCTTTGTAATGTTTCTAGATCTTATCATTTAAAATTTCCCTTTGTCTTTAATAGCCATATTTCTTTTAACTTCTTTTAATTCTCTGAAATAATTTATATATAATTAGTGATTAAATAATCATTTCTTTAAAAATTTACAAAATAATTTTAAGTCTAGTTTAACTAACTTACCTTTAAGCAATCTCAAGTCTAAGCTTTGTAATCTTATAATCATCACGATCGATATCCCTTTTGAGTATTTTAATGTACTCTTTGACCAAATTCATGTAATAAAATCCATCATCTACAATGTCTTTTAGTAATATATTTGAAGACATTTTAAATTGATTTTAATTTAAATTAATTTAATATTTCCACATGTTTTTTAAATGCGCCATATATTTCATTAGCAATCATTATTTATTAAAGGAATTCTTATTTATAAATTCAATCAAAAATAATTTTAAATGCCAAAAAATTAAAAATTGGTCAAAATAATACATTTTTTAATCAAAATAATAAAAAACATTAAAAGTGGTTTTTATATGTAAATATTTAAACCACAATTCTGGATTAATTTGAATGAAGTGTTTTTATTTTATTTTTTAATTCTAAACGATATTTTTAATAACTTGAGTTTACATAATTGCTGCCAATCATGTTATTTGATATTCACTATTAAGTTTAGCCAATAACAGAGAAACTACCTCCATCATCAAATTGACCTTGTCCGTTCTAGACCATACCACCGATAATATCTGCAGCAACTTAATTCTGTTGACTCTACTATTGAGCTTCTGCTAATTGCTGTTTAAGTAACATAATTTCGGCAGCTTTGTCATTTGTTTTCATATTTCGTAAATTCTCTTCTTCTTTAGCTTATTGGATCTCTTATTTGGTTCTTCTTCTTTTTGCATTAGCTTTTAACAAATTTGACGAAATACCATGTTGGCTATAAGTATTTTAAAAAAATGTAGTGTTATAATTGAATGTCTGATGGCTTGATTATTAAGCTATATTCAAAAATTGAAAACATATTATACTTACAGAGATACAGCATTTGATTTTTAAAATGCTTCTGCAATCTAAGGATCCATATTGATCATTAGATTGTTATCTTGGGAAACTTTATCATTCCTCTATGTTATCTGCAATTTCACCCATTCTTTAAAAGGTGTGTCGACTACGGTATATATCAAATCACATAGATAACTTTTAGGAAACTTTTTGATTTCATCTTCTTTATCTGGAAGTTTTTCCATCACCTATGGAAATTATTTAGCCAGCTCCATAATCTTGTTGATTGTAAGTGTCTCATACTATGGAATGTGTATATGTTTGACCTTATCAGCTTCGATGTACTAAAATAAAATATATGATTTATGAATATTGATCATTAATATTTGAAAGTTTTTTATGTCTTACTTTTTTTTATCCTGAGACTAAATCCTTCATATGGTATATTGTAATGTTATCGTATGGTGGAAGCCATGCTCCTACATCTGTAGCAAGGAAATTCCAGCATTCTCTTTTACCTCTGAATTTTGCTGAGAATAACTTTGCTGATACCTATGTTCCCTATTTAGGTTATGCGAGACTTGACGAGTTAATATGCTATTGTGACATTAATTAAAATTAGTCAAATTTAATCTGAGAATTATAATCTAAAGCATAGTGTTTTATTTTAGTTGATAAAATTGAAATGATATTTGATATCTTTTATCCTTTATTAAATTGTGGAATTCCATAAAGGATAACGAATAGCTCCTAAATTTATTGTTTTAAATAATTTTGTAATTCTAGAGATGTCAGATTCTGCTTAATCTGATTAACCATTGTTGTTAGGATAATCTGGATTTTTCGATGAAGTAAATGATGAATATAGTACAGAACAAGTACATGGTGAAGAAGATCGAATTGAATTTTACTAGGAAGATGATGAAAGAGCTTAATGGTCTCGTGTAATTACAAATTCAAATTTAGAACGTGAGGTCATTGATTGTTGCATTATTAATGAAGATTTATAAATTACAATGGACGCGTAGGATACTTACAAAGCTAAGAAAACTCCTGCGTGGAAAATGTATTTTAACCCGAAAGCTCAAGATACATAGAATAATATCAATGATGACATCATTGTCAAATTGAATTAAGCTCAATCACAAGAACTAGGTTAATATGCTTCTACAATAAGACAATGATAATTAGATAAAGCATATCAGAATGAAGACCAAGCCATATTGATAGAAAATCCAAATTTAAAGTATGTTACTAACCTAAAGAAAAAAATCTATAAATCAAAAAATATTGCAAGGTAAAAATTACCCAAGAAAAAGAAGAGAACCTTCAAAGGAAAGGATGTACCTCAGAGAGCTTATGGTAAGAGGAAAAGACATGAATTATCAGTTCAAGATATATATGATATTTCTTATAGTATATTGATAAATAAGACATCATATAAAGATTGTTCATAATTATATCGAGTAAATGTACGAATGATTGGAAAACTTATAGGTAAAATAAATAAAGACCATAGATACCTAATAAAACTTGATGAGGGTGAATAACTAAAAGAGGAACATAAGCAAAAGGTAACACATGTAACTAGTGAAATTCTCAAAGAAAAACAGGTAGTACAAAGTTACTTATAAGTTTAGAATAAGGTCAAAGATCAATATGATATGTTAGTACCTGTAAAAGAGATATCTACAATATTCAAAGAAGAAATGAAATTAAAATATAAGAGTTATTAGATGGTTGCTTATCAAGCAAACTCGAATAAATCTTTGTAACTCAGGTAGCAATTTGCTAAAATTCTTATCAAACAAATGTATAAGGGCAAAAAAATATTAAACATAGATCAAACACCTTTAGGTGATAGTAACTTTGTTTAGAAAGGTTGGATGCCTTCTGATTCAAGATTGTCTAAAAAGATAAAGCTTATAAGTCCAAGAATAACTATGATTGCGGCAATTGATTCTGATGGAGATTGCTATTGGAGTTTACTTTAGGCTAACTCGAATGCAAAAACATTGGAAATGTTTCTTTATTACCTTGTCCGAATTCTCGATAATAAAGATCCTTAATGGAGATAGAATACTATTGTTTAATTAGATGGAGCCTCATGGCACACAAGTAATTATAATTTGAAAACAATAGAAAGACTCAATATACCAACTATAATATCAGGACCTTATAGTTATGATGGAGCACCTATTGAACTATTCTTTGCTACATTAAAGAAAGGAAATTTGAATCCTAATGATGAACAATTATCAAAGAGTAAGTAACTTATTTATTGACTAACCCTAGTAGAATATCTTTAAAATTTAGTGAGACTTATACATGATAGGATAGCCACCATAAGAAGATCGCATATCATGATGTATTTTCATCACTCAGTGTATGAATTGTATTTGTATCTTGACAATAAGCTTTTATGATAATAATGAAACATTCAATAGAAGTTTATAGCTTTAAAAAAATATTGAAATTGATTTATCAAATAAATTTAATAATTAATTTAACAGAATAAATAAGAAATCATGAATTAAATAATTTAGTTTTGATTCATACTTTTTCGTATGTTTGTGAAATAATTTAGAAGTTAAGAACAATTTTCTATAAGATATATGACATGTGTTTTTTCATTTCATTTTCAATTTGGAATTTAGGGTTACCTTGGTACAAAAGTTTAGTTATCCTAAGCGTTGGCTACAAGAGCTTAATATCTTGAATAAAGCTGTCTGAACTCATGATTATGGCAGATATATCTGTCTTATCGCTTCAAACAAAATCTTTCATAAGTTGAACCTTTGTTATCGAGACGCATATTCATGATCTCAGAAATATTTTCCCCAGCAAGATTCATTATCTCTTTATCTAGGTCCTGAACTTTGTTATTGTTTTTGTAAGCCTTGCTCGTTAGACTCATGTACTTCTTCTATAAGCTTTGCATGTTTTTTCTCAATGATAGGAGGATGAATTGGATTTACTCGAAGCAAAATCTGAGGGAAGGTTTCTTTTCAATAAACTCTTTGCACATGATCTTTGGATAATATGATTTCATTGGGAATCTGAAGGTAATAACATCATTGAAACCAGAGGGAAAAACATCATGGAGGCCAACTACACTGATGCCTTAAGAAAGCATATCTCTTGCTGTTTTTCTTACACCATTGTCGATTGTGTAGTTTTTCAAGATATCATTGTAAATCAGCTGGATCTGCTCTCGGTGTTTGAGAATTTAGGTTGAAAGCAACGAGATTTTGATTTTAAGGCTCATGTCTATGCGTCTTCTTTTTTCATTTTGGACTTTTAGTGCTCGAATCTTTTTTCTTTGTTTCATTCCAAATGTGGTATCTATTTTCATTTGTGTGTTTCTTTTAATTAATTATAAGATAATAGAATTCACTCGCTTAAAAGGAAAAAGAAGCTCACATAATATCTAAACACTTGAGTTCTATTGGCTACAATAAGGATTTTAGGATTTAGGTTTTGATAATGACTCTCCCGCCATTTATAAAGACATATACTATATAATATTATTGACCAAATTTTCGTACCAAAATACTAAATTATTTGTAATTCTGATAGATTTGGACACAGATATAACTGATCAATGTAAAAAGTAAAGTTTTTTTCATTACAAAAATTTCTGTTATTGTTTTAAAAATGTATTAAAAAGTAATCCAATGTTAAATCGATAAAATTTATCAAATTTATAATAAGAATGGAAAAGAAGAGAATTAATTGAGACTGTAAGCATACATTCACCATGTTGGACTACTAAAAATATCTTAATTTACAAGGTTTTAATAATTTCATTCATTACAATAATAATATAATCTTATCAGGTTTGTATATTTTCATGTATATAGGGTTTGTTTTTATATGTAAGGTATGTGGTATCAAATATAGGTTTAATCTAATCAAAATTTAAATTTTAAGGTTTTGTTTTTTTGGGTTTTATATCTGATATGTCTATGTTTCTTTGAATAAATAGAAAAACTCATTTTGTACTTACCAGTAGATAACAAGAATCCTCCATCTAGCCACTCATGTTGCTCTTTTGTTAAGTCAAACTCCTTAAAATGGTCTCTGAGTATTGATCTAATACCATTAGCTTTCTAGTTATACAGTCTTTTGTTAAATAGTTTATCTTATATGGAAAGGATACCTTTTCTCTTTAAATCCCTAATTCTTTAGTTTTAAATATCAATAAATTAATTGAGATCACATTTAACTTCTTGATTTTTTAATTCAAATGCCTCTCTTTGATTAAAATTCTGATCAAAAACAGTTTAGACATGAGGAAAATCTACCATAGAATTCAGATATTTAGAAATCTCGCATCCCATAACAAGAAGCCATTCATCATCTAAGTCAACTCTTTCTTCAGTATTCCCAGATAATTAGACTTTAGCATCGTCTGGGGGCTCACAGAATCTTAAACATAGCTCACAATGACATTTGAGATCGAATAGCTTGCGCATCTTCCTAAGAAAGTCTATTGATATTCTTTCTATCAGTGGAGCTGGATCAATTGGTTTTGAAGTGCTATTGAAAAAAGTTTAAATATTACCCTTAGTTGTATCAAGATCTTCACTTTCTTCTGATGATACATCTGGATGATCAAATGTAATTTTGAACTTTCTATGTTCAGGTCGATCAAGATCTATACCTTGTTTGACTGCTTGCTTTGTCAATTCAATTTTCTAAGAACGCACTTGTAATGATTTAAAATGATCATTCCTCTATGATTTTGACTTTTATACAACCTTGATATATTTATCTGCATTTCCAGGATATAGGTAAAACTGGAACTCTTTGTCATGTCGTAAGTCTCGGCCCAAATAATGACGAGAAACACCTTAGCGGTGATAGCTATTTTTCCATCTGATAAGTCTCGAATGTTCTATTGGTTTCCATACCTACTATTTCCTGGCTGTGGTGATGAGTTGATCTATATGCATTTCTAGCTTTTTTGCATCATGGCTTTCTTCTTAGGACACAAGTACCAATGTTTTATTTTTGTTAACACTTGTGTATCTTGAGTCACAAGTGCCAATAGTTTTTTAATTATCAGGTGGAGATTAAACATTTTCCTCATTTTCATCCTTTTAAATAGGGAAATGTGATGGAAAACATAGTTTACAATCACATGGAATTGGATCTTTGCAATTCGAGTGTACTCTACGTTTAAAGTTGTCTGAAGAAATATGATCCAGCTTCTTCTTAGTGAGCTTTAGCCTCAATGGGCAGTTAGAATCAACACATTTGACTCTTAAGTGTCTATTTTTAGATCTTTGTTTTGGCATCTTGTTTATATAGTCAATTTGATTAAAT
>Ga0115007_10002979_pt1 | contig 10348 bp, 5 predicted proteins | sample ArcOceMetagenome_2_FD_87166 | JGI IMG/M metagenome (GOLD analysis project Ga0115007, IMG submission 87166) | Marine eukaryotic phytoplankton communities from Arctic Ocean - Arctic Ocean ARC135M Metagenome | ecosystem: Environmental > Aquatic > Marine > Oceanic | place: Arctic Ocean | collected...
AAAGGGATTAATAAAATTGAATGCAGAATTAAGTTTCCGTCCAGCACGAGAAGGATTAGCAGATATTGGTTATGGTGGTAGTTTCCCTGTCGAGGCTGAGGGAATGATCGAAGCACATTTAACACAAACATGTGTCCGTACTAATGAAGAATTTGATGTCGATGTAGAAATTCCTGTTTATGCTATTATACGACCAGTTGAAAGTAATTTTGAAAAACTAAATGGGATTAATACACAAACAGAACAACAGGTGCAAGAAGAGGAGGAAGAAGAAGAAAGTAACACCAAAGGTAAAAAGAAGAATAAAAATAAAAAGAAGAAAGATAAAAATACATTCCATGAAAATAAAAAGGTATACAATTTGGATGATATATTCAATTTACAAACAGCATTACAAGAAGCAGATTCATTCAGCAGCGGTGGTGCTGGTGGTGGTAGTGGTATTGGTGGTAGTGACGACGAAGATGGTGTCGCAGATGTTGTTGAAGATGAGGGTATATATTCCTTATCATCAGATCAATTAGATGTTGGAGAACTAATCGCGCAAACATTTTGGTTAGAATTAGACTGGTATCCCAAAAAGCCAGGAACTGGTCCAATGGAATTTGAAATATCAGGTTGAAATATTGAAGTTGAAGAAAGTCTCTCACACAAGAGCATATAATATAAACACGACGAATACTAGTAAGAACATAAATAATAAGAAATGATATTTATTAAGGATGTCATCGAACACTACTACAAGAAGCTATGTTTTATTCAATAGTGGACAAAAAAAATGTATTCATATATATAGATTGAGAAAAAACTTTGAACTAAATTATTCTAATACAGTTAAGAAGTTCTATTCAATAGAAGCTTAAAATATGTATATAAATCATCAGAGGCTTCGTCGTATCTAGTAGTGGTAGTGGTAGTGGTAGTGGTAGTAGTGGTAGCAGTAACACAAACAAGCAAAGTCAAATGTTCTAGGATGATTTTGTTCGTTTTGGAACACGTACACCTTCTAATTCTTCTCTTTCTCTTTTAACGGGGCGAGCGACAACTGATGGTACTGCTTCTGCTACTGTTTCTACTGCTGTATTGGTATTACTATTGTCTTCTGATTTTATGGTATCAGGACGAACCGGATTAGATTCCGATTTCACGATAAAGGGAGTGTTATTGCTTCTACTACGTGCAGTAGTAGTGTTCGAACTCGTGTTCGTGTCATCGCCTTCGTGCGTAGTAGTTGTAACATCAAGTCCTGTTTCATCATCACGAGGTTGCTCATCTTTATCTGTTGTTGCACTTTGCTGTGATTGCTCCTGTTGTTGTTGCTGCTGTAATAATAATTGTTCCTCCAATTCACGAATTATTTTCTTGGCTGAAATCAATTCATCTTTCAATTCGTCTTTTAGCTGAGTAGTTGTACTTAATTCCTCTTTTATTTGTTTCTTTTCGTTTAATGTCTTTTCTTTCATTTTTCTTTCATTTTCATTTTTTGCATCAAGTAATTGAATTGTATCATTCAGTACACTATTACTATTACCACCACGAGATTGTTGGTGTTGATGTTGTGTCGATGCGGATGCTGCTGCCGAATACAATAGTTTGATTTTATAAACTAACCGGCCGTTATCATCATCGCCATTGTTCTCGCCAATATTATTCGACGATAGAGATATCAGATTATCGATTTTTCTTACTCCTCTTTGTCCTCCTCCTCCAGCGACCATCTTTTGTTTCTTATTATCAATCATTGTTTTAAGTATCGATTTCAGTACGTCATTCGGCCATTTGTTTTTGATTGTTGATAACAATTGATTTTCAGCCTCGGTTGTATTTTGAATCTTTTCTTCCATTTCATTCTGTGCAATGTTCTTTATATTACTAAAATAGTCCATTAAACAAATAAATGACTTACGTTGCCAAGATTGAATTTCATCATTACTATTCCATTTCCGCTCTATATATTTGATAATCCTCGGTATCAACGATTCATCATTGTGATGTCCGAGTGATGGTGACGAACCCATCATGATTGCATCCGGATAGAAAATAAATAATATCGTTGCGGATTCAAATTTTTGATACTTAATAGCATAATTGAAAGGAAGAATTTCCTTGTCGTCATTATCATTACGGTTCCCTCCAGCAAAAAAGTTTTTCTTATTTTCTAATTTAAATTGAAGTATATGAGGAAAATTTCGACCAATCGCTGCAATGATATCAGTTTCTTCTTCTCTTATCGCTGACGAAAATAGTGTATGATGACTCTTTTCTTTCTCATATTTTATTTTCAATCCCTCTGGATATTTTTTCATAAGGAATACTCTTGCCTCAAGATTTTGTTTACACGCCGATGCATCAGCATTGGGCATTACATGAATTGGTAATTGACCATTCACAAATTCTTTAACACTATCGGGATAGAGACCGTAAAAATATTCAACAAGATCTTCTACACCATCTCCGTAACAAGATCGCATAATAATAACACTTAATGGTTTAGCTGCCTTTACATCCTGCAATGATAACTTCTTATTTTTCTTCTTGTTCTTTTCTTTGAAATATTTCGTTAACTCATCACATTTAGTTCTATTCTTTTGGATAATATGTGGGATACTCTGTTCGGGTGGACGTGTATCCGGACGGCCTGAATACGTATCATCGATTGTCATTCTTAGTTAGTTTATCGCTTTTCCAATTTCTTTGAATTGTCTTACGGTGACTATCTCTTGATAAAATGTTTTAAGATCTCATACCCATCGTCCATCGCCATCAATCACCACCAAAGTCTACAAAATCTTGTTAATGGGCTATCACGATCAAGACACAAAAAAGGGGATATCTTTTTCAAAAAAAAACATCTGCCCCCCCCCCAACAATGTTCTCCTCTTCCAATATATTCAATGTAGGATTTGAAAGGTTTTGATAACTCTCTCTCTCTCTTCTTCTTGTTTGTTGACTATCATCAAGTTTTCTGTTAGTTATATCAGCCTTTCAAAAGGTTCTAGCTAGCTAGAATGATTATAAATGATATCAAAATAATGTGCAAGCAGAAAGGCAGTGGGTAAGGCCTCTGTGTTTATTGTTTTGTGGGACTGATGATAACTCCTAGAAGAAGGTATGCATAATATCATAATATAATACTACATGATATGTGATAATTGCCTAACAACAATTTTGGTCCCAAAAAAAACCTAGCTTTTTTTGTCTCTATAGTTGGTATGGTGTAGAGTGATCCATTATTTGTGTTGCAGAAAATCAAACCACATCAAAAATAAATAAGTATGCACCACATTCATCATCATCATCTACTAGTATGGTCTGTGTGCAACAATGAGAACCACAGTCAACAATTTTGAGTTTAAATCGATGATTCGATGTACGTACAAGTAGCTATGCAGATTATTTGATTCATTCATTCACATTCAGGAGCGTCAGTGATTCACAACATACGCGCGGGATTAAAAATTTAAAAGACCCGCGTGGAGGTCTAACGGTAATTTGTTTTTGGCGACGAAATTTGGTCGCTTTTCATAAGTAAACATATCCACCGGACTGATATATTTATACATGGCATAGATAAATATATAAGCCGATAAATATATAAGCCGCGTGTATATTTTTGTACGCGAAATAATTTGAGTTAAATCCGAGCTCGTGCAAATATGTCTAATCGACCGAGTCGACTAGTCCTTGCGAGCTCTTATTTTGTCCGGATGATAAAAACGGTTATGCGCCAGATTTATATTTATATACGCCGCGTGGATATATTTATCCACCGGACTGATAAATTTGTAAATCATTTATCAACGGACAAACATTTATCGCGAACGTTAAAATATCCGTATCCTCCACCGCGCGTCACATATTTATATAAAGCGCGCGTAAGTGACCAATCACTGACGCTCCAGGATTGATTGATGGCACATACTAACGCATGAACGAAGAACCTTCGGTTCGCGTACTAGTTTCGGGCTTATTACGGTATTTCCTCCCTGTACACGTGCACTTGTTCTGAAGTCATCGTTCTCATGTTTGAAGCATAAATACGAATTCGGCGTTTTTATTCACTTATACAGTACGATTCAAATATTATATATGTAATTTTTTATTTTTCAAAGATTTACCCCCTCCGTAGAGCATTCTCACATTACTCACGTCGTATTCAACGCGTTCATCGCGTTCATTGGACGACACACAGAAGAAGAAATCAGAAAATGTCAATCACGTGTTGTTCCGTTGTACATATCATGATACAGTACACATCATAAAGAAAGCAAGCAGTAGACTCGACTATTAAAAAAAAAACGCATCACTCGTGCAAAACGATTAAAAAGCATAAAAGCATACAAAGAAGCAAGTACAAGTTCTAGAAATCGAAAATCGAATATCGAATATCATGGCGTCAGGTATAGGAATAGGTGAACTCGTGTGGGTAACACAAGGTAAGACGGATCATATGGCAATGTACATTGGTGATATCTGTAAACCTGATACAGACGATGATGATGATGAGGAGGAGGAGGACTACGTTTCAATTAAATGGACAACAACAAATATGATCGACTATGTCCCGTATTCAAGTGTACGATTAGCAATGAATGGACAACGTCGACGTCGTATTGTTCCTAATCATTATATGGCTGTTCCTGCTCCACCAGCAAGAACACCTGCAAATTCAAGAGGAACAACTCCTCCTCCTCCATTACCATCAGAGGCATCAGGAAACAACAAAGTTTTTTTAACAAATAAAAGTAGTAGCAGTATTAGTAAAACAAGCGGCAACGTCAACCTCAAAAAATCAGCAACAGTTACAATTAAAAATAATAAGGCAGCAGCAGTATCAGCAAAGGGAAAATCTAATAAGGTAAAATCAAAAGGAAATATTGCTTCTGCTTCTGCTTCTGCTTCTGCTTCTTCCGACAACGAAATAGATAATGATGATGATGATGATGATGATGATTTCGAACAATACGATGACCCGAACATAAAAATTGGTCGACAATATTTATGGGAATGGGAAAAAGAAGACGATTCCGATTCCGATTCCGATTCTAACTCTAATAAAAAATCGATATTAAAAAATACTACTGCGAATAAGAAAAAACAAGTTCCAAGGAATTATTTAATATATAATAAAAATAATAATAAATCGGCAAATAACGTTGCTTCTGCTATTGCAACGGATGTACGATTGCCAAGATCATGGGAGGAAGGATATGGTATGATGATGGAATTTTATAATAATAATGGTCATTGTAATATATCAATAAATCATCCTATATTAGGTAAATTTATTAATGAAATACGTATTGAACATAAAAAGTATTGCAAATTTCGTTCAAAGAAGAAAAAAAATCCACAACAATATTTGAATAAAGTATATCGTAAATGTTCAGCAAACAGACGAAAAAATTTAGACATTAATCGATCAGAATTTGAATATAATGATATGACAAGAATTGATTGGAGAAGAGTATCAAAATTAACTAATATTGGTTTTCAATTTAAAAAGGATGATGAAAATGAAGAAGATGATGAGGAAGACGATAACAACAACGATTCATTTGATGATGAAAATGAAAATGAAAATGATTATATCCATTCCGAGTTATTGGATGACGACGATGAGGAGGAGGATGGTGATAGTCGAGGTATGCTTAAGTTAGATTCAGACGAATCAGTTGATTATAAAAGTGGTGATGATTCCGATTCGGATGATGATACCGACGATGACGACGACGATGATGGTGGTGGTGGCGGCGACGATGACGATGACGATGACCCAAACAATAACAATAATGAGGAATCAAAAATGGGAGAAAGTCCTTCTTCTTCGAAATACAGTTTCAATAATAAGACAAAACGTCGAGATTTAAATTTAATATTACAGCCACCAACAACAAACGATGAATTCGATTATGATGAATACTTAACGGTATCATCATTAGATGAAATTGATTTAACCGATAGTTGTAATTCGAATAAAAGACGGAATAAAAATGGTGAACCGACATTCCCTATACAACTATGTCGATTATTAAATTCATCAAAACGATTAGGTCTTGATAAGATTATTTCATGGAGTTCAGATGGGAATAGTTTTCATATATATAGTGAATCAGATTTTGTTACATATATATTAAAGAAAACAACTACTATGAGTAAAATGGTATCAATACGGAATGCATTTGGACAATTTAATATAATATCACCAATTCTTGGTAATAATTGTAGATCATTTCAACATAGATCTATTGAGGAAGCAGAATCATCAAATGATCCGTCAAAACGATTATTTTATCGTGGTGTTTCAGTTGACGTACTACGAAAAATTAAAAGTAGAAGAGAAGAACGTGAAGATGATAATAATGGTAGTGGTAGTGTTGGTGGTGGCAGTGGCAGTGGCAGTGGTTTGCAGAGCAACAGACAACCCGTTAAGAAACGTAAACATGCAGACCACCATCTTGCTACTTCTTCTGCCGTTTGGAAAGATGATGAATGTGATTTTACTTTTCTAAAGGATGGTGGTGCTGCTGGTGGTGATCGGAAAACAAGTAGTTCAGGACGACGAATTCTTGCCGTTAATCGATTGAGCATAGGCGATGGTAGTAGTGGTGATCTTGATGGTGGTGGGGACGATAATAATAAAAAGAACATCAAAAATAATAACAATGTCGTGGCATCCAAAAGCTACCATCACGATCCTAAAGTAGTTAATGGGATGTCCCGAACTACGGAAAGAAAACTACGTAGAACCAGCGATGGTTGTCTTCATCCGAAGGGCGGAAAGGAACAGTATTTACTGGATGATGGAACCTATGAAATACCGGCTGGAAAAAGGTACATATTTCAAACAAAAATTATACCAGAGGTATATCTACTACTGTCTGTATATACATAACTTGCATATTTATTTGTGTTTCCTTTCTCACTTTTTTTTTCTAAAACGGATGAATCTAATTGAATCCACCATCACATCACATAATACACATACAGACCCGCTAATTTAGCTTGGGACACAATTGGAGGCTTGTGGGTACCACCTGAACGAGTAAATAATAATAATGGAGACGATGATAGTGGTGGTGACGGTGGTGGTGACGGTGGTGATGATGGCGGTGATGATGACGGTGATGATGACGGTGATGATGACGGCGATGGCGATGGTGATGGTGATGGTGATGGTGGCACTCCTTCTAGTAGAGGGTCGACGGACCGTGAAATAGAACGAAGACGACGTCGAACTAAAGATGGTTGTCTTCTTCCAAAGGATGGAAAGGAAAAGTGTTTGAAGGAAGATGGAACCTATAGGCGCCCAGATGGAGCAAGGTAAGTCTATCAAAACTACTGTATACACGACTTTCGTATTAATATCTTTGTGTGTGTGTAGAATCACTCATCCTTTCTCACTTTCTAAATTTTGAATATGATATACCCACACAGACCTTTTGGATTGTCTTGGCATAAAATTCGAGGTTTATGGGTACCATCTGAAAGTCTAAGAAACGGCCTAGGTGGTGTTGGTGACGATTATGACGATGGTGATACTCGTTACAAAGTGTTTAACCGCGAAACAGAACGAAAACGACGTCGAACCAGTGATGGTTGCCTTATTCCAAAGGGCGGAAAGGAAAAGTATTTGCAGGAAGATGGAACCTATAGGAAACCGGATGGAGCAAGACCCGCTAATTTAGCTTGGAACAAAATTCGAGGTTTGTGGGTACCACCTGAACCTCTAAAAGAAGGCGTAGGTAATGATGGTGACGATGAAGATGAAACTTCTTCTAGTCGTACAACTGATGGTTTTTTGCGATCTGCGTCGCTTAAAAAGAGAAAGCGATCCGACACCTTCGATGAGGATAATCGCGATGATCACGATGACGTCGACGGATATTCTGCAGGACACGATATTGACGAGATCACCTACGATCCTGATAAGACAGTACATTTTAGAAATCGGCAATTTAAAAATCGATTAGTGGAAAGGCAAGCACGTCGTACCCGCGACGGATGTCTCTTGCCAAAACGGCAGCCGCTCAAAATGGATGACGGAACATACGAGAAGCCTAAGGGTCACGCACCCAAAAACTTGTATTGGGATACTATCAGGGGACTATGGGCTCCCGACCACTGCTTTAAGAAGAAGACGGATGGTAGATCATCGTTGTCTGTTTCGTCTTCATCCTCTGACGACGAACCTACAATAATCAGAGCATCGGATGCGAATCTTTTTCATCATTCGTCTCCTATGTGGCGAAGTTTTTTTCAGTTTAAGAAACACAATCGTGAACGACGATTTCAAGCAAGGACGAAGGGTAATCCCACTGGTATCATTGGTGGTCCAGAAGGTATCATCGGTGGACCACAACTAAACAAAAGCAACTGGGGGAAAATCGAAAAATTGATGCAACAGCAACGCCATCATCACACAATTAACATCAACACTAGTACCACCTTCAGTGATGACGGAGATATGCATTTCGTATAAGTAGGTAGAACAATGGAGGGCTAGCTTCGTATCACGATATATATGTATATATATATATATATATATCAAACGATTCTCGGTTTTAGATCACAAATGAGGTATTATTTTGTCCACTAGAGAAAACGGTATGCACAGATTCTGGAATCGTATCGTAAGTCCCGTACGTGACGAGCGCTATTGCATAGTCGTATATCAGAAATAGTTCATTCACGAATGACGTACGGTAGTTTGGCAGGCCAATCACTTTTTGACGCCAGAATTCTTTTATTTTCGATTTCTTGGCAATCTCAGAATCGAAGCAACGAGAAAAAGGTATCCACTAATAGTATCTAGCTAGTAGGCAGTACAAGTACAACATACGGTACCTTACGGTAGGCAGGAGCAAACACAAGACAATAATCGTACGTATCCAAAAAAACAAATATCACGATGAATCATAGAAACAGCACAACAACGACGACGACGTATGGTAGCGGCAATTTTGTTACCGAAACGGTAGAACTCGAACGTGTTCATTTGACCAGCAGTAATGCGGAGGACGAGATTATTGACGATGATGGTGATGGTGATGGTGATGATTATGAAGGTGATGACCATGATTACGACGAGTATGATCATGATGATGACGAGTGTGATGATGATGACGACGATATGATGTATTGTTGTACTTGGAAGGAATATTTTATATCATATAGATTCATTGAATTGAATATTTGTTTCTGGCCTTGTCTACTGGTCGTATTGTATTTAGATTATATATACTACCAACCAAGAGAACGGCCTATACCATATGAACATTTGGGAATGACAGGAGGAATGGGAATAGGAATAGGAATAACTACTGCAAGTAGTACCATAAAAAACAACGCCGGTGATGACGACGACAACGAAGATACCAATGAAGAATCAATACATTCATATCCAAATATTGTTTGGAATCTTGTTAATAATGAAAAATTTCTAGGTGATACAATTTCAAGTACTGAATGTAAATTGTATGCTTTAATTTTACCATTAATGTTACAATTATCTTTGGTATGGTTTCTATGGATCCTACCTCCTGGTAGTAATCCTGTTGCGACTACGACTGTTGGCAACAACAACAGCAACAACAACAATAAACTAGGTAATAATAATAACAGTATTGACTTAGGATTATTCCATCGATGGGATGGCATCCATAGGACAATTTGTGTCTACTCTGTTGGGTTTGGAATAACGGAAGTTATAACTTGCTCTGTCAAATACTATGTGGGATATTTGCGACCAATATTTTTAGATATCTGTCAACCCTATTACGATGCTAGTAGTAGTGACGGTGGTGGTGGTGGTGGGGGTGAGTTCCGTTGTACGAACGAGTATGAAGCAAAAGGTGCAAGAATAAGTTTTCCATCGAATCATGCTAGTGGGAGTTTCTGTGGAATGCTTTTATTATCATTATATTTAGAGCATTGTTTCGGTACAAGTATTACACATCCAACAACAAAAACCTTTTTACGGAAGAAGAAATTACCACGACGACGACAACAACAAATACAGGATCATGCAAAACATGGTCTTCAAAGACTTGTATCACTGTTTTGTTACACACCAATGTTATTTGCAGTTTTTATAGCAGCAAGTCGTGTTGTTGATAATAGACATTTCCCCGCAGATGTGGTTGGTGGTGCCGTTTTAGGTGCATCTATTGCATCATTAGTTTTCAATATTTGGTACGTTATCAATAATCGTTACATTTACTGGGCAAAATATTAAAATGTCATTTTCTTACCCTATTGCATGCTTTCTTTTTTCCTGATCATTGCGCTGTTTTAATTATAATAATGTTCAGGTTTCCATCACGATAAGGAACTAGTTGCTGAAGAC
>Ga0115007_10002980_pt1 | contig 10346 bp, 13 predicted proteins | sample ArcOceMetagenome_2_FD_87166 | JGI IMG/M metagenome (GOLD analysis project Ga0115007, IMG submission 87166) | Marine eukaryotic phytoplankton communities from Arctic Ocean - Arctic Ocean ARC135M Metagenome | ecosystem: Environmental > Aquatic > Marine > Oceanic | place: Arctic Ocean | collected...
CCCCAAAACCCCAAAACCCCATGATGAAAATATGAATTATAAAAAATGAAATATGTTTGTTTTTATGGTTTAATTGGAAACAAGATTAAATAAACTGCCAATTGCTTTATCCAAACAAATTAAATATGATGTTACTTGCTTAATTTCTTGCGGTCAATCTGTCTCTGAAATATCGAAGCCTGTGAGTAGTGGCATTCATATTCGAGTCAATGAGGAGGTCTTTGGGATTGGGGGCAGATTGACCGAGAAGATGATCACTCTTTGGTTTGTGATGATGTGTTCTAGAGTTCTATGTGAAGAAGCTCAGGAACTTTTTGGCTGTAGAATCGGTTCCATTCATTGGTTTCATTCAGCAGAGTTAGCAGCCAAGAGGTCCATGAGTTGCTGTTTGTCGACACGTTGCTACTCTGAAATGCTTTCCTGCATCTGCGACTACTGATTCGTCAAATTAGATGCCATATTCTAGATGAATGTTTGGAGGCTAGCCATCTAGTCGTCAGAGATGCCACCATTAGTATCCTCTTCCTGTTGAGCGTTTTCTGCTTCCATAGCTTAGACCGATTCCTTGATTTTGTCTTCGAAAGAAACCTTAGAGTTCTTGAGCTCCTGAATCTCTTTCATGAATAGGTTCTGAGAAGTCTGGAGCTCGTTCTAGAGCGCAGCCTAATTCCTCGCATTTTCGCTGATTGAGCTCTCGATCCGTTAAGTTTAATCTTTCATCGCCTCCAATTGAGACATCATCGAAGTCTACTGCTCAGACAATTTTGAGATAATTTCTTGACTGACGGAGTCATGCTGAGCCATAACGTTCTCATCAGGCTCATTTGAAGCACCCTGTTCACCAGCGGCAGCTTCTTAGATCATACGCTCTTGATTCTTCTTCACGAGAGAGAGCTCATTTGAGATTTTGGATTTAAACTCAATAGCGCTCTTCTGCTCCTTGTTAGCCTATTAAATCTTATTTTTGAATAGTTTGGTCTACTATTCATGGATCTAGTCAGTTGCCATTTTAAGCTCTTTTGAGCTATTTTTCTGGTCTTCCTGAGACCTCTTAACAATATTATAGATCTTATCAGTCGTGTCCATGTCAATGCTTTCGAATTTTTCTTGAACAGCGATAAACTTTTCCATTATTCTGAGATATTGGCCTCTCATGTCTTTTTCCATTCGCTTGTCACGACTCTTTGAGTCTAACAGATTCTGGGCGACATTTTCGAGCTTCTTGTCAAGTGACTTTTACAAGGTGTGGAGACCACGATCTATAGTCTGTTTGATGAGAGTCAAGTTGCCTCCCCATTCGCCACCAGCATCTTCGTCACCCTCAGCTTTGGGTGTGACGACGAACAGATAAGTATCGTTGTCTTCTTCACGATCTTCGTCAAGAATGAGAGAGGTGTAGTTGACCATGATGTCAATACGAGTCTACAAACCATAACGATCTTTTGCCTCCATGACCTTGGAGTAGGAGTCGCCCATGATTGCAACCAACATGTTGAGGAAGGTGATCTGAGTAATGAACGTTGCGCATAAGAAGAGGACGTAGCAAAGAATAACCTGAGGACTGTCTCCAAAGCCATCCATAGCGAACTCACCAAGAGAAAGCATGTACTGGTTGTAGAAGGAGTTGAAGAACCAACCAGATCCGAAAACTTCATCAATGAGAGGAGCTTCAGCGTCTGCGGGGGAGTTCAAGCCAAGGATGTACATTGGAACACCAAACATGAAGATTGCGACGAAGAAAATCATGATGAAGTGCTAGATATCGATCAGGGTTTCAGTAATCAGCTTGACGAAGAAAGAAGTTGTGGAAAAGAGCTTGAGCCAATCAAATACTTTAACCCACAAAAATAGTGTAGACATGGCTGCCAAAACTCTTTGCATCCCTATCGGTGGTATAGCACTGTTAGGCCAGCAAGATTAGGATATAACGATCCAGATCGTCGTAGAAACTTGGAACAAGTCCATGAGGTTATTGATATCAAGTAAATAATCGCAAAAGTTTTCTTCATGTGTCAATTGCTTCATTTCGATACGTAGCTGCCATGATAGATTCAATAGAACTAAAATACCAAGAACGGTGCACCAGCCTTGACTGTGATCTTCTGCGAGGGCATTGATGAAGTAAGTCTGAGCTAAGAAAGCATAACTAAACCAGGGTATAAGACATCTGTAGAGAATCTTTTCGTAGTTTTCATTCCAAAATTCTTCGACAAGAATATCAATGAATTCTGTTTCGTAGATGGCTTCTGAACTTGAATCTTCTAAGGTTTTTGTGAAATGAACAAAATTCTTGCCATTGCCCAACATCCAAGAAAGGTCTAGCATACGGACCTCAACCTGTGACTTCCCGATTGCTTTTGGTTCAAAACCCTCATCTTACAGATCTTTTAGAATTCGATCGCTAACTTGCTTTTCTGTAATTCTTGAAGTATTTTGTCTGAAAGTTTTCTAAGTCAGATCACTTTCCCAACACGAATTCATACATTTTACTGTAAAAGCTGTAGAAACGAAACTTTCATTGATTAACTCAAGTGCATTCTAAGATAAGTTTCCAAGAAGTTCTTTAAAGTCATCTTGATTTTCGCAGAACGTCGTTATATTGCACTCAGCACATTTGTTTGCGATAAACAAGAGACAATCCTTTATTCGAACGTTTTTCTTATCATGAAGACTCTTTTTGAGTACAGATTTAAGACCTTTCTAGGCCTTTTTATTCTTTTCATCTTCTTCTTCGCTATCTTCGTAATCCTAATCCCCTTATTCAGGTTCTTTTTCTTCAAAGTCTTGTTAGTCATCGTTCTATTCCTCTTCTTTTTTTTCTTCAATAGGAATTTCAAGGTCAGGGGTAGGCAAAGTTAGAACTTAGTAAATTCTTCTCAGAATATTGTTTTCGAATACATCTTCGTCTTCTTAGACTTCTTCATTGAAATCGTCTTCCGTAAATTGAGTGTTAACCTGCTCATGGAATTTTACTTCACTAGCAAAGATCGAAAATGCAGTGTGTCCAGCAAAATTACTCAACAGAGTCTCATAATCTATGTTGTCTAGCTTTGCATGTTTGGTAATCTTCTCTTAAATACGTTCTAATTCTTTTAGGTCCATTTCAGTATAATTCTTGAAAATTCCAAGAATCGGAGGTGTCTTTGGCAACTATTCAAGTTTTATATGTCTATTGGCTACGAGTCGATCCTGTCTTAAGAAACAGATATCTTTTCTTCTGTTGACAAAGATTGAGTCAATTAAGTAACCATCATCAGCTTTAGAAGGATCTTCGTAGCACAAGGTTACTCTTGCTCCAGTATCTGTATACGAGTTAGGATTGATAAACTGCTTTGTAGCATCTATGAATGACGTTTCTTCTGGATCATTTTGATCCTGCATATCAATATTAGAAATGTCAAATATGATAGTTTTATCGCGGACAGTAACTTAAAGTAAATTGTCACGCAATGTTGGTTCCTCTCCCTCTGCATTATTGATAATGGAGAACTTCAAGCTCTTAGGGACTTCAGATATTTTCATACTGATTTCATCATTCTAGTTTACACACATGAGTGCCAGGTCAATTGTTTTAGTATCATACGATTCCCATTCTATTTGAAAATCTTGATCATTGTCTTGATCATCTTCTTCTGTACTGTTAAAAGCAACCTAGCTCTCATTCATTTGACTATAGTCCGTTTTGCATTGTAACGCAGAGTCATTGTGACTTTGAGATTGAATTTCATTGTGGCTAGTGACATTCATAAAGCTATCATCTTTGTTGGCATTCAACTTAAATACATCATCATCTGCTTGTTCTGACGATTCATCTGTCTCTCGCTATATTTTGATTTTGCTTTCTGGAGCTTATTAGAAATTATCATCTCCGTCGTCAACTTCATTAACTTGACTTTAACTTACCTTGCTAGCGAAAAGTGACTTCATACCTGTAAAAAGTGCAGAAGTCAGTCCGAGCATTGGCCATTTTCTCTATTAAACTTCTTTCATTCCCGTCATGTCTAGAATATGAATATTCTTCTCTTATGGATAAGACCAGCATAAGTACTTTCCACAAATTTCGAAACCGGCTCTGTTTAACAAGAAACGGTCCTGATCCTTTTTACACAAGAAAAGCATAATTTTAAGCTCCTTTTCTTCATATTTAAGTCTAGGCGTATTCTTGAACTTCATGTGCTATTCTCCTTTAACGCAATAAATTCCCATTCTAAGCTTATCTGACTATTTATTCTTATCAGACTAATCACTTCGTTCTAACTATCTTATATTAACAGCAGAATCGTCACTGAATCGAGAGTCAACAATACTGGCAATACGGTAAATATCGCCGGAAGGGGTACAAAGCACCTCATTCTGATACTCAAGATTATTTGATATTTCTAATGCTTGTTGCTTGTTTAAAGTTAGATCATCAGCGAAAAACCGAGCTGGGTTATCAAGAAGCTCGTGCGTAATACTTTTCTTCATGTTCTTCTCGTAGTCAGTTTTTCTGAACTGTTTAACCTGATAAACTTCACCTCTTCGATTAAAGTCGATCTAGGTTATCTTTTTCTCATTATAAGCTACGTCTGCTTCGAATGAAAGAACTTTTTTCTGCCCTCCTCGAAGCACCAAAGTAGTTCCATCTTCTCTTTGTCTCGACTAGCCACTCGAGAAGTTACACCAAGTCAGCGATTTCTATATTTTGGAAGGGATTCTCTGTATCTGGCCAAATTTGTCAATGATTGACCAGTAGTCAGTAAGACCATGCATGTCAGCACCTCGGAACTTTATCAAAAACAACTCATTCGATATGTCATTTAGACTTTCAAGATCACGAAGACCCCGTAATCCAATCAAGTCTTGTCTTCTAGTGCCAGGATGAAGCTTTGTCACGAACGCATGTGTGGACTTATACTTCTTAGTTATTTTATCCTGTGTTTCGTATGATTCTAGGTCATCTGATTCAGTTGTTTGGATTTAATTCTTGACAAGATCTTGATAAGAGCATGTAATGAGTTAACGACTTGTCCAACTAATGTTTTCAATTGAATGAACCTGAGAGTCTCCAGTACTTTCCTGTTGATCAGTTTTTTCATTTTCATCTTCATCTTCAGAATTTTCTTGATCATTAAATTTATTATGCTTATCCTAACTCCTTGTCAAATCTAGAGGCCATGAGTGCCCGTTGTAGAAGTTAAAGTTAATACTGTTTAAGGAAATGCAGCGATCTGTGATTGCCATCTAGTTGAACCCTTTCTTCTTATACTAGGTGAATTCTTATGTTAGACTTTTGCCCAAAGATAGGTTTATTTCTTTAAGCTCTTCGTAACGTCCTCCGCTTTCTTCTGGTCCCCTTTGTCTCATTTTCCACATGTTTTCGGTGTCATCAACGATATAAAGAATGTTGAGAACGTGTTCTTATTATTCTATAAGACTCCTATCGTACCTGTAGATTGAGTCTGTCTTTTCTCGATTCTCAGGATCCATTTCAAGGGCAATTATCATAGCTTCATTGGTTTTCATTACCTCATAAGCATTGAATATCCACTCACCATTGACAATTTGTAACTATAGCTCATTGACAATACAGTCAGTATCGTTTGCTATCTGACAGTAATAAAAGGTAGAGTTGTAACCTTTCTAGAATGTGACATTTGCCATGTTTCCGTTGGTTATTGACTAAAAGTGCCCTGTCAAGTTACTCGAAAAGTAAAGGTCCTCAGTAGTCTGGACTAAAAGAGCTCCACAGGAAGTGTCATCGATACTAGAATTAGCAGCTTTGACGAATTCGACTCTAATTAAACCGCCAATATTGTTCATGATAGGCACATTAAATTCAATTGGATATTTATGGAGTTCGTAATGATCTAGTTCATTAATTTCGCGCTTCTTAAACGGTTATTTGCTTACGAGCCAGCATAAAATAAACTTATCGTTCTCAACGCAAATCATACCTATTTTACTATCTCTTTCTGAAAAATTGTGTCCAACGAAGCAAATAAACTACATATCGTAAAGATGTAGAATTTTTTATGGATTTTCTTTGTCTGCTAAATTGACCAGTACAATCTCTCTGTTATCTGGCATGTAGCCCTTGTATACCATCAAAGGATAGTCTACACTAACAGTCTGCTTCTGTTAAAGCATCTGTTAAAGATCTTTTCCGGCCACTCTACCTCTGAACCATTCAACTCTCTGACTCTTAACATTTTTATCTTGATGCTGGTAGATGAAAGCTCCGACTTAACCGTCTTTTGTCTACATGAGAGGACAACAAGTTGCTTTGATGTCGACAGCACCAAATTTGTTCATAGGAGCACTATTATTGGCATATGCTGTAAGAGCTTAGCGACTCATTGGTGCTTTGACACTTGTATTATCTTTTGTTGGGATCGATTCAGTTGTGTCTGACTTGACATTTAATTGTGTAATACTGAAAAGCTATATATCAAAGGTGTTGACATCTCTTAGATTGTCTTTAGCTGTTAGCTAGGCACGTTCACTACCGTTTGTTACTTGTACATAAGTCTTTTTTTATCCTTTTTATATGAATAAACATGATGCATTAGGGACAAAATACTTGCACTTAAATTAGTCATATTTAGGAATTTTAGAAGTAAAAACTTCTTCTTTCTGTTTCTTTTTTTCTTCAATTTCTTGTTATTTCAATCTATGTTATTCTAAGACATTTGCTTTCATACTGCTGGTGTCTCCCATTCCCTCAAGTTCAACTACAAGCCCTTATATTTCATTAGATAGGTAATCGAAACCTGCTTGGCATTCCTTCTGTTAGGTAGCGTTAAGACGGCCTTCTACTTGAATGAAAGAGAAGCTGAAGCTTTAAAGTTCCTTGAATAGGATAGTAAACGATTAAATTTCGTGTGTTTTCTCGTTTCTATCATGCACAAAAAATTGTACAGGAGTTTTTCTTAAGTAGCGCTGAGCAAAAACCTTATCTTCGTCTATCATATCAATAGTGGCTACGAATGTCACTGTTTCACTAGAATAGAAACTGTCTTTCGTCGGGTTAATCTTTGCAACAATTGAATTTGCTTCATCCTCGATATTAGATTATAAGTTACACTCCATGATTCGTCCATCTTCAACAGAAAGTAAATTCTTGATATCTGCATCAAGCTAGACTTCAAGATCTAAGTTCAAGCCAATGACAATCGCATTCTTGCGCTCATTTTCTGCAGCCTTAAAATATTTTCCTGCATCAGTTCTTTGGATTTTCGTTTCATCACTCCAGATATTTGACATCATTAGCTCCTTATTAGCGAGAATAGTCAATTTACCTTTGTTGTCTACGGGTCTGCCCCCCTTCATTTTAGTAGGGTACCAGTCAATGAAAGCTTCGCCCCCTTTGACTTGGAATACTTCTCTATTATGCTTCACACTGAAAAAGTAAAGGGTTGGACCTTGACCTTCTCCATGCTCAATATTACCATCTTTAGACTTTTGACAGTGAGAAAAGACTACGAACTTATCATCACGTCCCTCAATAATCGTTGGAACTGTGTTCAAAATGAAAACTTCTGCAAACTTATTCATTTCAAACGACCCGTTCTTTATATAATCGAAAAGATAAGATTTAGGGTCTATTCTAATAGTTTAGCAATTTTCAGAAGTTAGCCGAGAAGCCTCTCCCTAATTTGCATCTAAGTTTTTATTAAGGATTTGAAGACAAAGATCTAATTTCTTGTGTCTTTATTTACAGTCTTTACTCATCTCTACGGTCGCATCAACGTAATTGAAGAAGAAAATATCTTAGTTGCTGCCAGTAAACAAAATGTCTTCATCCGCTGTCAAAGCTGGGTTCGTATGATGACTGTGAGCAAAGACTACTGGATTTTCAGCGAAGAACGAGTGCTCGTTCCATATACCTTTTTAGGTAGATACCAATTGTGATGATATGATTGCAACATTTTAAGTTTTACCGACATTACGAGATTAATCAGGATCAGTTTCTTTTAGCTCGCCGTAATAATTCTATACGAAACGGAAAGTGTCATTCCTCTCCTTTTTTGCTAGATCAAATTCTATAGCTTCATCTGTGAAGTAGGCCCTCTTTGTTTCATCCTCAACATACGGCATATCATGATTCTCAACTACATATTAAGGTTCAATAATTTGAACAGTAAAGAAGTGATCATCCCTCCTAGAATCTCTGATACACTGAACATAGCCGTCCTCAATTTTATCGAATGGTACGACCTAGTTGTTTTCAGAGTAAAAGTCGTCGACTAGTGCGTTTATGAACTGTTCACTTCCTAATTCAGTCCTATCTGTTTATTCAAAGTGAGAGTAGAGGAACAAATCTTTGATATCATCCTCCAATAACTACTTTTTTAGAGCTGTTCTGATATCTTCATTAACCATTTCGATCAGTTGAGCTTTGTCTTCCAAATTCATTGCCACAAATAGCTTCTCGAGACCTTCATAAGGCAGCTGAGCAATCATTTGGCAGCGCTTACTATGATTGAGGATCGACCAGAACTGGCAATCTTCATTCTCAGTGGCGCTATTTTCGGGATTAGAGATGTGTTCAAGAATTTCAATTTGTCTTTACTCGTCTTGAATAGCCCAGAAGGCAGCCCTCTGGTTTATTGTCAGTTAGTTAAGAAGTTTTCTTTGCAAAATCTTAACCTTTTTTGAATCAGCCTTCTTTTCAAACTATTTGAGTGGATTAAGTATCTATAATGCAAACTAATTTGCCATTAATGAACCTGTTGCTGGTGCAGCTAATTCTACTTCAAAATCATTTTTCCAAAAGTCTTTAATGACTGCGGGATCCTCGCACGATTTCCACATATCAGTCTTATTTTTAATTGAAAAATTGTCCCAAATCTTCTTTTTCTGTAGTGGTTCAAGGTATATGTCGGTCATTGCAAATTAGAATTATACAGATCTCTCGACTCCATTGAAAATTTCCATGCGACGGTCTTATTTAAGAAGCTACCAAAATTGACGAACATCTGACGGCTATATAAGAGTGATACACTGACATCGCTACTTTGGCGTCAGCCAGAGCATGAACAACTCAGTGCGCTATACAGACTCTAAGTTCTCAAATATTCTATCCAAGACTTTTTCCTGCTCCAATTAAAAAATTTGCGATACTACTTTGTCGTTATCATCATTTTCAACCCATCGATTATCGAAAGATTAAATTATTCTACGCATCTACTCGCTCTTAGTGTGCTCACTTGCTTTTTTGTTTGCACTTTTAGAGGTTAAATTCCATTGACCTGACCTTCTTAGCAAGTACTCCAACATGGCTTCTTTGTGCGTTTACATGTCGCAAAAGTCTAGAAGCAGGTTGTCCATCTGATAGTCAGTCATCACGTTCAGTATCTTATTGAGATCTTCCGGCGCCATTTGTTTTGTGATATAATGACCCATTCTCTCTTGCTGACCTTTATCAAGAATCTGGCCTACTGATTTGCGCACTGGCTTACAGTAAGGAATCGTGCTTAGAAACTACAAATGGGGATCTTCCTTCGCCGAATCTGAGTAAATTATTTAAAAAAAAGTCAGAAACAATAAAAATAAAATAAGCATAACTAAAGCAGACCCATCAATTTAGCTCATAGATTGGAAATCTTATTAGCGAGTTTACTTACCTTTCGATGTGATTTTAACTTTGACTTTGATCGTTTCCCCAGCAACATGGCCTAATTTCGTGAGAGTCTTTGCAAGTAGGTCAACCGATTCCTATTAGGTATCATCTGGAGCCGGAGCTACGAATTCTTAGCTAGGGTTACCGATCTCGTATGTAAACAAATAATCATTCTTTTTTTCGTCCATTTGATAGTTGAATAACTGTATTGCGGCTCCAAATGTGATATCCTCGTCATCAATCGTTCTCGTAATTAAATTTACATCGTTTGCATCTCCTCCTACTTATGGTTCTTCCTTTAATGTTGCATAGATTTCCGAGCCTCCTAGCATGGTAGCAGACACTGTAATTGTGGCATTAGCAATAAGTTGACTTGAACTGGACAGTCTAAGACCCTAGCTAGTCAAGTTCATGCTGTCATTGAGCAGCTCTAATCCTGTCAGAGTGCGCACTTTCTCACACAAGTCTCCCTCGCTCTCATTGCCCTTGAGCTTGAGAGTAAGACTGCGCCCCTGCTGCGGGATGCTGACAAAGACTTGGAAACCATCTCTGATGGTTGGTGTTTTCTCAGGGCGGCTTTCCTTGCCAACCAGTTGAGTTACAATACTATTGTAGTGTTTGCTTGATGTAGTCTACATTTTCAAATAAGATATCTTCAGATAAATGAGTAGATTAAATCAAATAAAATTACAGAATTATTCCAAAATATTATTATATATCTCGGGGTTTTGGGGTTTTGGGG
>Ga0115007_10002982_pt1 | contig 10343 bp, 10 predicted proteins | sample ArcOceMetagenome_2_FD_87166 | JGI IMG/M metagenome (GOLD analysis project Ga0115007, IMG submission 87166) | Marine eukaryotic phytoplankton communities from Arctic Ocean - Arctic Ocean ARC135M Metagenome | ecosystem: Environmental > Aquatic > Marine > Oceanic | place: Arctic Ocean | collected...
ATCAAACTTTTCAGCCCTAGCGTATTAGCAAGATCAGATTGCGCCGCCGCCTGTGATAAAAACAGCATAGAGGTTGCATGACATGCACCACCCATTGCCCCAAACATAGGCCGATAATGTACGGGCTGCGGCGTAGGAATCGATGCGTTTGGATCGCCCATTGGTGCAGCTGCAATCATGCCGCCTTTCAAAATAGTACTCGGTTTAACGCCAAAGAAAGCGGGCTTCCACAAAACAAGATCGGCTAATTTACCCACTTCAATAGAACCCACCTCATGGGAAATACCGTGCGCTAATGCTGGGTTGATCGTGTATTTAGCAATGTAACGCTTAATGCGATTGTTATCATTACCTTCTGAATCACCTTCTAGAGGGCCACGCTGCACTTTCATTTTGTGCGCGGTTTGCCACGTCCGCGTAATTACCTCGCCCACACGCCCCATGGCTTGAGAGTCCGACGAAATCATCGAAAACGCACCTAAGTCATGCAAAATATCTTCGGCTGCAATCGTTTCGCGTCGAATACGTGATTCTGCAAACGCAACATCTTCAGCGATGCTTGGATCAAGATGATGACACACCATCAACATATCCAAATGCTCATCAACGGTGTTGATGGTATAAGGGCGTGTTGGATTAGTCGATGATGGCAATACATTAGAAAGACCTGCTGCCTTGATAATATCGGGCGCATGACCACCACCCGCACCTTCGGTGTGGTATGTGTGGATAACTCGATCACCGATCGCAGCTAAGGTATCTTCCACAAAGCCGGATTCATTCAAGGTATCCGTATGGATAGCAACTTGAATATCCATTTCTTCTGCTACAGACAAACAACAGTCGATAGAGGCTGGCGTAGTGCCCCAGTCTTCATGTAATTTTAACCCCATAACACCCGCTTCAACTTGCTCACGCAGCGCTTCTGGTTGGCTTGCATTACCTTTACCTAAAAAGCCAATATTCATGGGTAAGTTGTCTACCGCTTGAAGCATACGGTGAATATTCCAAGGCCCCGGTGTACAGGTCGTTGCATTCGTACCTGTCGCCGGTCCAGTGCCCCCTCCTATCATAGTCGTCACACCCGACATGAGCGCATCTTCTACCTGCTGCGGGCAAATAAAATGAATATGCGCATCGATACCACCTGCGGTGACTATCGAGCCCTCACCGGCTAACACTTCAGTCCCTGGGCCTATGATAATATTTACATTGGGCTGTACGTCAGGGTTACCAGCTTTACCAATCGCGGCAATACGGCCACCTTTGATGCCAATATCCGCCTTAACCACACCCCAATGATCAAGAATAAGCGCGTTGGTAATAACCAGGTCGACTGTTTCAGCACTCAGTGCCTGCCCTTGCCCTTGCCCATCGCGGATTACTTTACCGCCACCAAACTTAACTTCATCACCGTAGGTCGTATGATCGCGCTCTACTTCTAAAAACAGCTCGGTATCCGCAAGCCTTACGCGGTCACCCGTCGTGGGGCCAAACATCTCTGCATAGGCGCGCCGTGAAATAGTTGCCATTCGAATCTCCTTACAGTGTGCCCATTATTTTGCCTTGGAAGCCATAAACTTTGCGGTCGCCCGCATAGGCCACTAGCTCTACTGTTCTACTTTGACCCGGCTCAAATCTCACGGCTGTACCAGCGGCAATATTTAAACGAAAGCCTCGCGTTTTATCGCGATCAAAACGTAAAGCATTATTGGCTTCAAAAAAATGATAATGCGAGCCAATTTGTATAGGGCGATCTCCGGTATTAGCAACCGTAATCGTTACCGTTTCACGACCGACATTTAATGCTATATCGCCTGCTTGTGTGATCATTTCACCTGGAATCATCGCTTACCTCCTACACAATGGGATCGTGAACAGTGACCAATTTAGTACCGTCTGGAAAGGTAGCTTCAACTTGGACTTCATGGATCATTTCGGCAATCCCATCCATCACATCGTCAGCGGATAACAAAGTGCGGCCATAATCCATTAACTCAGCGACGGTTTTGCCATCACGAGCCCCCTCCAAAATAGCGGCGCTAATAAAAGCAATCGATTCGGGGTAGTTAAGCTTTAGGCCTCGGTCTTTACGGCGTTCAGCCACTAGGGCCGCTGTAAATAACAAAAGTTTATCTTTCTCGCGCGGGGTGAGTTCCATCGCTTTCGGTACCTCCTCTAATCCTGATCGATTCGTCAACTATCTATCGTTAACTAGACCAGAAAAGCAAAGAATATACCAGTTAGCGACTTATAACGTTTACCTAGGTAGATAGGTTTTTTCAGGCGAGTAACGCCTATATTTGGTGGGCTATGAACATAGAGGTAAAGGGGAATGTTAGTGGGTGTACGAAGCGCGCACTTAAAACGCACGAAAAACGCACCATTATTGACCTTTAGATCCACAATGGTGCAGTTATAGAAACGATTAGCCGTTTTAATCGGGAGGGGATTGACGTTGCTTTGCTATGTCGGCCAAATACCGATTGCTCGTACCTTTGTGTAATTTTACATGGTAGTGCAAGCCTGTTTTCGCCATCATCATGGCGCTGACAGGGGCTGTAATAAACAGAAAGATGGTAATCAGTAGCTCATGAGCACTTAAACCTTTTTGGCTATAGCTCACCAAAAACATAGACGCAATCAAAATAGCCCCCATACCCAAGGTCGTCGCTTTAGTCGGCGTATGGAGGCGCATGTAGAAATCAGGCATCTTAACTAGCCCAATAGACCCCATCAGCACAAAAAAGCCGCCTAACAGCACTAAAACTGACCCTATTAACTCAACCCAAAATGGCATAACTTACATCCTTACTCAATAATATCGCCGCGAAGTAGGTACTTACATAGGGCTGCCGTACTGACAAAACCTAACATAGCAATCATCAAAGCGGCTTCAAAATAGATAGCAGTTCCCATAAAGAGCCCAAACAATAGAATTAAGGCAATACTATTAATGTACATAGTATCCAGTGCCAAAATTCTATCTGGCTTATCGGGGCCATGAAACAAGCGCCATAAATTAAGCACTAATGCAATCATCACCATACCGGTAGCAATAGACAGGCTAATCTCTAGCATCCAAAAATCTCCAGTAACGGGGCTTCATAGCGTTGCTTTATATCACGTATGGTTGCGGTCTCGTCTTTCAAATGCAGCACATGAACATACAACCATTGCTTATTTTCTGATACCTCAGCGGATAAGGTGCCTGGTGTGAGCGAGATAGTGCTGGCTAATACGGTAATTGGGAAGTCCCCGGTTAGCTCAAGAGGTATAGCAATAAAAGCGGGTTGCAGATATTTAACGGGCCGCAATAACTGCCACGTCACTTCAATATTCGCTGTCACAATATCAAGCAACACTCGCAACACATAGATAACGGCTTTAAAGGGACGTTTAATATGCGGCTGCTCGGTTTGCATACCACTGACCAGTAATGGAATCAGAAGCGCGAAGACCAACGCAAGCAATAAATGTCCGGGGGAGAATGACTGATTCAAAAGCAGCCAGACGACAAACAAAATCAAGCTATGTGTTGGCATAGGGAACATACGTCGTAACATCTACTCTGAACTCCCTGTCGGCATACTTGGCAATAATAAACCTGGCTGCAAGCCTAATTGGTACAACTGCGTAGCCGTCTGTGACGTGAAGTGTGACACAGGCCCACCAAATATAACTAACAGTGGAGAGGCCGAGAGCAGCAAGTAAATAGCAAATAGCTTAGGAGCGGCCACTTTACCTTTTTCATTTGATTCACTACTAATTCGCCAAAACAAAGTAGAGCCTCCACGAGAAGCAGCAATCACACTCATTAAACTTGCTATTAATACGGCGCCCCAAACCCATGCCATTTGCGCAGCGCCAACACTTGACTGCAAAACCAAGACCTTACCGACAAAACCGGAAAACGGCGGCAGACCTGTCATTGATAATATGCCAATAGCAAACGCAACACCCAAGGGCAACGAATGACTCATCCTTCGCGCACGTACAAAGCGATCAGACGCTTTACCACGCTGGCCAGCAATCGCATCGGCTAATAAGAATAATGCACCCGTCACTAAAGTAGAGTGAATTAAGTAATACAACCCAGCCGCTGTCGCCTGCACCGTGTTAATCGCTACTGCACTCAGTAAAGTACCGACAGATATAATCACGAGATTAGAAATAAGCTGTCGTAATGATTGGCTGGCCAACGCACCTAAGGTACCTACACCTAACGTCAAGATGGCTGCAGGCCACAACCAAGGCTGGATTAAATTCGCTAACTCCCCTGCATTTTCGCCGAAGACAACCGTGTGTATACGTAAAATGCTATAAATGCCTACCTTAGTCATTATCGCGAATAAAGCAGCGACCGGCGCACAAGCACTCGAATAGGTTCTACTTAACCAAAAATGCAGTGGAAACATAGCCGATTTAAGGCCAAATACGATCAATAGCATAAGGCCACCGATACGCGCTAATTGCTGCTCAGCCTCTGGTAGATCACGCACTTTCAGTGCCATATCCGCCATATTGAGCGTACCTAAAGTGCCGTACAAAATACCCAATGCGAATAGGAAAATAGACGAGCCTATTAAGTTCAGGATCAAATAATGCAAACTCGCTTGCGTCTTCTGCTTGCCTCCCCCATGGATCAGCAAGGCATACGAGGCAAGCAACAACACCTCAAAGAATACGAAGAGGTTAAATATGTCCCCTGTTAGAAAAGCGCCACAAATACCCATTATCTGTAACATGAATAATGGATAGAAAAAGACGCCTCCGCGGTCATCACCCGCCGATGCATAAATCAGTGCACCCAAGGCTAAAAAGGTCGTTAATAACACCATCAAAATAGCCAATCGATCGACTACTAATACGATGCCATAAGGGGCTTGCCAGTTACCTAATTGATAAATTTGTATGTCACCGCCCAAACTCATTTTCAGCAAGGTAATAGCGACACCAGCAACAACGAATAAGCCCAAAAAAGCCACCACACGCTGGCGCCCAACGTCCGTAGAAAATGGCGGCAATAACATGAGCGTCGCCGCTAACATAGGGATTAGAATCGGTAAAATTGGCAGATGATCCATCACTTAGACTTCTCCTTATCTGCCAATTCATCGCTACCTTGCTCTTGACCGTCTACATGGTCGTTACCTAAATCTGCTCGTGCCCGCATCGCCAAAATGACAGCAAAAGCCGTCATAGCAAAACCGATTACAATCGCCGTCAATACTAAAGCCTGCGGTAAAGGATCCGCGTAGTGGTCTGATTGTCCAAGCACAGCGGCACTATTAAGGGCCAAGCGGCCGCTCGAAAAAAGAAACAAGTTAACCGCGTAAGACAACATAGTTAACCCCATAACCACGGGAAAGGTACGGCCACGTAAGGTCAAAAAGATCCCACAAGTTGTTAACAGGCCGACACAGGCTGCATAAACCAATTCCATTACTGATCCTCCAAAACACGCTTATCTAAGCGCTCGGATGTGGTTAACGAACCTAAGTTTGCCAATATCAACATCGTTGCTCCCACAACAGTCAAGTACACTCCCAAGTCAAACAACATGGCACTGGCCAGTTCAAACTTACCAATCCAAGGCCACTTAACGTAATCGAACCATGAGGTTAAGAATGGTTTGTCGAAGAACCAACTGCCCATACCTGTAAAGGCCGCAATCAATAAACCACTCCCTATCATCCACTGATAATTAATATGAACACGAGACTTCATCCAGCCGACGCCGTTTGCGATGTACTGTTGAATTAATGCAACAGCGGTAATTAAACCTGCGATAAAGCCTCCGCCAGGTTCATTATGACCACGGAGGAAGATATAGACAGACACCATCAATGCCAGTGGTAACAGAATTTGCGAAATGACCGCTAAGAGCATGGGATGCGAATCCGTACTCCAATGGCGCCCATACTCATCGCCGGACGGCATGTATAAACGCATACCTACAATGAGCTTGTAAATAGCGATAGCGGCAATACCCAACACCGTAATCTCGCCTAAGGTATCAAACCCCCTAAAATCCACCAAGATCACATTAACAACATTGGTTCCACCGCCGCCAGTTTTACTATTATCAACAAAAAAGTCCGATATCGTTTCTAAAGGTCGAGTCATCATCGCGTAATTGACCGTGCCAATCACACCGCCCACTAACGCTGAAATACTAATATCTCTCACGAGACGACGAGGGGAAGACTCTTTAGGGGTTTGCTGGGGCAAGAAAAAGAGTGCCAACATCAAGAGGATAACCGTTACTACCTCAACGGCTAGCTGAGTCAGCGCCAAATCCGGTGCGGAATAACGTGCAAAAGCAATGGATACAATTAGGCCTACAACCGAGAGCATTAACAAAGCGATGAGGCGTTTACGATGCCAAATCACAGTAGCCGCCGTGCTCAACACCAGCAACCCAGCGGCCACAGCAGAGGCCACATCAATAGGGAGCTGAGGGCGTAAACCTGACGTATTTTGCAATGCCATCAGCGGCGTAACACACACGGCTAACGTCACTAACAGTAGTAACGAGATATAACGTTGCAGAGAACCGTTTTCGATAGTGGCCTGCGCCCAGCGGCACGCGGCTATGAACTGCTGAACCCAGCGTTCAAAAACAAGTTTAGAATCCGGCGCAGGAAACTGCATCTGAAAGTGGAATAGCGAGCGTCGATTGTAATAGACAAAAAAACCACCGGCCATCGCAACCAAACTCATCATCAAAGGCAAGTTAAACCCGTGCCAAATAGCCAAGCTGTAATAAGGCACCGGGCCTAATAAAGAAGCCGACGAGGCTGCATTAAGCAACTGGGCTATCACTAACCCAGGCAAAATACCTACCAGCAAACAGCATCCAACTAAAATTTCTACAGGCAGCTTCATGTAACGCGGTGGTTCATGCGGGGTTCTAGGTAAGTTGACAGGCTCACCATTAAAGAACACATCATGGATAAATCGCATCGAGTACGCCACGGAGAACACGCCACCGAGTGTTGCCAATACAGGAATAACCCACGATAAAGACCCTAAGGATCCTTGATCTAATGTTTCATTAAAGAACATCTCTTTCGACAAGAAACCATTCAACAAAGGAACACCGGCCATCGAAGCGGCCGCTATAATCGCGAGCGTAGCCGTGTAAGGCATATACTTCCAAAGTCCATTAAGCTGTCGCATATCACGCGACCCCGACTCATGATCAATGATACCAGCCGCCATAAACAACGACGCTTTAAACGTTGCATGGTTAATAATATGGAAAATCGCGGCAACCGTGGCTAATCGAGTATCCAAACCGAATAGCAAGGTAATCAAGCCTAGATGACTAATCGTCGAGTAGGCCAGCAGACCTTTAAGGTCATGTTTAAAGAGCGCCATGTACGCACCAAATAGAAAGGTACATAAACCCGTCAAACTAACGATTAAGAACCACATTTCCGTGCCCGACAGGACAGGATAGAAGCGCGCCATCAAGAAAATACCGGCTTTTACCATCGTGGCAGAATGCAAATAAGCACTGACAGGCGTGGGAGCTGCCATCGCTTGTGGCAACCAAAAATGGAACGGAAATTGTGCCGACTTAGTAAATGCACCCAGCAAAACAAGGACGAGGATAAAGGGATATTGCACGGACTCTCTCAGCGCATCGCCACTGTGCAGTACGGTATCTAAATCAAAACTACCAACAACCTGACCCACCAATAACAAACCGGCTAGCAGAGCCAAGCCACCCGCCCCAGTAACGGTAAGCGCCATTCGAGCGCCTTTACGCGCATCCGAGCGCGAAGACCAAAAACTAATCAATAAAAAGGAGCTGATACTTGTCAGCTCCCAAAAAAACCACATTTGAATAATATTGCCGGAGGCGACTACACCCACCATCGCGGACATGAACATCATAAAGTAACAGTAAAAACGCCCCATCGAATCATGGGGGGATAAGTAGTAGCGAGCGTAGAGGATAACAAGCGCACCAATCCCGAAAATCAGCAATAAGAAGAGGAAGACTAAGCCATCCAACCGTATCGACAAATCCATTCCCATAGCGGGAATCCAGGAGACCGCAGAAGACAACACAACGCCATTGAGTAGATCCCCACTCATTGACAACAGCAACCCTAGGGCTGTAACGGGGGCAATTGCTGTTAAAAAAGCACAGAGGGTACGGCTACAACTTCTAGCCAATAAAGGAACAATAATGCCCACGATGGGCAGCACAAGCAGTAAAAACAAATCCATACGCAAATTTTCCGGTCCTATTAAACAGATCTCTTTTCGGGCTTTCTATACGTACTATTTAATCAACTGCTTCACTCCATTTCATAACAGATACAAAATAGCCTAAGCGACGCAAATAATATCCCACTCCGTATTTTCACACCAAGCATACAGGCATCGCAACTTTTGCTCAAAAAACATCGTTACAGAGGCACCACTTAAGCAAACACTGTCTATAATAGCGTTATTCCAGTGATAAGACGGACTTATCATAAACTTAAAAGTTAACAATGACTGCCGCCGAGATACACATCAAGGATCGATGTTAACACCACGCATGATGCACTAAAGGAGTGACGGATGTATGTTAAGACACAACTCTCAATACCCACCTTTCATCCTCGACATAGAGGCTTCTGGGCTAAGTGAGCAAAGCTACCCGATTGAAATCGGTTTTTATCATTCCGATACACAATGTTTTTGCGCACTGATTAAACCCGCTGTTCATTGGGAATACTGGTCAACAGAGGCAGAATCACTCCACGGCCTAACGCGAGACATTATAACCCGTCGCGGACAAAGCACACGCGATGTAGCTAAAGAACTCAACGCACTACTGCAAGGAAAAACTGTTTTCAGTGATGGCTGGGCGGTGGATTCTACATGGTTCAAAAAATTGTTTTATGACGCCCGTATCGAACCCTGTTTTTGGTTATCGGCGATTGAGACAGTAATGACAGAAAGCATGATCGACATTTGGGATCAAACTAAAAAAGAAGTCATAGCCGAACTCAACATCCCCCGCCACCGCGCATCAACGGATGCCAAAATCATCCAAACGACGTGGCTAAGAGCTTACAGCCGTACCTCCAAACCGGAAAAGCTACCAGCCTAGGTATACTTAAAAGCATTCAGGCCATTTAAATCCAATGCTGACCATTAGATCTTTTTCTAGATTCCAAGTAACATCCCTGACTGCTGCTTTACGCTAACAATTTGTCTCATCATTAGATAAGGATATCCAATGAGCAATGCGAAAAATGATCACGACCAAACACTCCGCAGTATACTCAATGGGGAAAGCCTAAAAAAAGCAAAAGCCGCTGTCCCACCAGTTGCCACACCTAGCGGTTCACCCAATACTAAAGGAACCGGTGTTACCTCATTGGGTAAAGCAAAAGCTAACTACACACCGCCACCCGATACCAACATTATCCCTATCTTCCCCATGCGTTATGCGATTAAAGGGGATTCCTTAATTAGCTTGATGGAGTCACCTAAGCCGTTCATTTCTGACGGTACGCCATCCAAAGAACAGGTAGTCGCCGAGCACAAAACCAAAAAAGGGAATTACCACCGCTATTATAATGTATTGGTACCGGAGTGGGATTAGCAACGAATGCTGAATAATTTACGGAAAAACATAAATCCTCGTAATAATTACATCACTATAAAAGTTAACACAAGCGAGCATATCAGATTAACACTAATAATAGGTTTGATTGCTTTCATATCTGGCGTTTTCTTTATGAACAATTTAAGCATAGGAGAATTAAAAGAAAACTTCGAAACTTCATATAATAAATCTTTTAATCGAGAAGTATTAACTAGGAAAACATTTATAGTGATTTTTGGATACGAACCAAAAGATCACGAATTAGCCCCCTTCGCAGAAGAATGGCTTAGACCTCGAAGCCCAGACCAAGTATTCCTTAACTGTTTTGGATTTTTCTTCTTTTATATAACACCAATCGTTATATTTCTCTTCATACTATGCTACCCAAGAAACCAACCCATCGTTTGCGATAGAGAAAGGCGTGTTATTTATACCGTGTCGTTTAATCGACTCTATATATTTCAACTTCAAAACCTAGATAAGCGCTATTACACACCCATTACATTTTTAAAAATGGATAATAAAACAGGGGTATTTCAACCTGTTGATGGTGTATTACACGACAGCTTACATGTCAATTTACAGCGCGCGGACAAACCCGAAGTGATTAAAACCTTTCGTTGTGGCAGTATCCCTGTTGTTGATTCGTATTTTGGTAAAGTGATACGCGACTTTGTTGCCGATTATTTCTATGGCGATTTAGACGAAAAGGATCTTTATC
>Ga0115007_10002983_pt1 | contig 10342 bp, 4 predicted proteins | sample ArcOceMetagenome_2_FD_87166 | JGI IMG/M metagenome (GOLD analysis project Ga0115007, IMG submission 87166) | Marine eukaryotic phytoplankton communities from Arctic Ocean - Arctic Ocean ARC135M Metagenome | ecosystem: Environmental > Aquatic > Marine > Oceanic | place: Arctic Ocean | collected...
ACTCCTAATAAAAATCAACTAGAATCAGTGCCTGTGGTTTCTCTAGATGCTACGTGTAATAAAGTTATGGGGAAAGTTGCCTTGGTTACAATAAAAATCGATAAATATAACATCGACAGGAGCACGAAACCTCATAAGTTTCGATTTTTTGTAAATCCACTATGTTCCAGGATCTGACTTTTATTTTGTCTTGTAGATGTTGTATGTTATGTTACGTGAAAATTGAGATATTTTTGTGCTAAGAATTTTGTTGGGTCCCAAAATTATGTGAGAGGAATAATGAGCATACAGAACTCATCCAAAAGACTATGTGATTTCATTTTTCTTTTTTGCATTATGATTTCTTCAACTCCAAATACTTGGCATAGGTTTCCAATTGAATCTTGTTTTTAGTTCGATACTTTTTGATTCATAGGATCTGTTACAATTAGGTTCTTGAGCTTCAGGCTTGTTTCCTTGCCAGCGTATTATATTAGCTGTAAATATGGTAATGGGTCGAGAGGATAGGAGGGTCAACATGTCAAAGGAGTTCTCTCTCAAACACAAAACACACACACACACATCTCTCTCTCTCTCTCTCTCTCTCACACACACACACACACACACAAACACACACACACACATCGGTTGGTATCAGATTGATGATAGATACAAAATAATACTGCAGATTGATACAAAATACAAAACAAAACAAAATTAAAAGAATTCCTTTGTTAGAATAATGAATCAAACCAAACATGATTGAGGTGTGCACAAATGATTACGAGGTAATGAGCACCTCAACCGCTGGTTCTTCACCAGTACAGCGATCATGTACATTAAACATGGTAGTAATAATTGCACATACTGTTATAACAGTTATGCAGTAACAAACAGAAGGACTGTAAGATATACCCTTCATTCAAAAGTAACTCAACAACACTCTCATTCTATTATTTGAGAATAATTTTGTAATTATTAATAGATAATACTGTTATGGTAAATCAACTCTAGCTGGTTTTACTTTGCATTCTATTGGCCTTGATGATGCAGTAATGTAAGAATAATTTCTGTAGACCAGATTTTTTAAAATTCAATAATGAGCACGTTGGCTGAGTACACAAGTTAATCTTCTTTCACTAACTACTTAGTGAGGAGCAATATATTTCTTCATTGCCCTGCACAAATAAATTCTGACAAATTGCCAGTCTCTGCTTACCTATCATGTGAGAAACCAAATGGTAGGAGTGTCTAGTACGTATCAATAATATCTATGTAAGTTATATTCAGAAGTAAAGAATTTGATTTGATGATTAAATGGTAAAATTTTATTATTTATTGTATAGAGAAAAATTTGTTGAAAATATTAATTGAGAAAAATTGGCCAATCAAAATGATAAAATATGTAAAATAAAATGGAGAGAGATGTCACTGAACAAAATAAAGAAGCTTGAATTGAAAACTGAAAACTGGTCCTAACAATGTGGCCATGTTTTTAATTCGAAATAATTGACAAATTGTCGTTGGTCGAGATAGGACCGAGCATGGGAGAATTGTGAACATCAAACTCGAGAGGATTTCCGGACAGTGTAGCAGCGCTACCCTGCCCAAGATTAAAAAAATTGGCTTGCAAAGGTGGTTGTTGTTGTTGTTGTTGATGCTGTTGTTGTTGGATGTTATTATTGTTTTGTGCAAGAAACATGTAGTCGCGGGCCAGCATTATACCAATGTCAGCCTTGGATCGACCCCCCTGTGAGTAGGAGGTATACGAATCAAGCATTGTGCGCGCACGTTCCTCTTCGTCGGCTGAACGAGATGGTCGAAGTAAAAGTAATCTCAAAGACATGAACCCGGAGAGGTACGGCGCTAATGGAGACTGTGGGTCGGAGGGCATGAGCTCACCAAGTAGGGAGACAACATCGTCAATACGAGGGTCTCGTCCGCCGTTTTCCTTTCCAATGTCTAATCCCTTATCTACGGCGGAAACATCAGTAGATGATGTGACAGCGATGGATGGATTGGTCTGTGGTATTGGTAGTTCCGGCTCACCGATATCCACAACGAGCTTCCATTTCGGAGAGGGTAACAACCTTGTAAACTCCTCCGAAAGACGACCGACTAGATCTTGATCCTTAGGACGATCGTGTAACGAGTAAAGTGTCACAACAATACGACCAACATTAGGACTGGCAATTGGAATCCCCAAAACTGTCTTGATTCCCCATTGTAGAGCTCCTCCACACCGTTCAAAGTGATGGTGTGGTGCATTTTGTACGCTCTGTTCCCATGTAGGGCGTCCACTTTCGTATACACGTCCTGGTAAGCCACAGCCAACATCAAAGGAAAATTTTTGGCTGTAATCACCAAAAGCTTCCAAACTAAATTGACTTTGTTTCGAAAGTGGTTTTTTCGTCTTGGCACCCTCCTCAACGATTTCGTTCATTGTGGCACTTCCTGCAAAGCTGAGACGGCAGTTAGATGACGCTCCAGCAGCGGTGGTACCTCCATTCGCCTGGGGTACGAAGGATGGAACCCATAGTTCGATGTGTTCAAAGGGGACATCGTGTCTCTTCAGGTGAGCCACGGCCTTCGCCAAGAAAGGAGCTGAGTGCAAAAGGCTACTTTTTCCGTTGATATCCGTCGACCCTATTTGTGTTGCCTCTTCGGTAAGAAGTTGAAGGATTTCTTTTTGCTCGTCAAAGTCATTTTCCAAGCCGGAAGTTCCCTCAGCGATGCGTCTATCCGATGCAGATTTTTCAATGATGACACCGTTGTCGGGGTTCATACTATCAGTACGGAGAGCGAAACCCATCATGAGCTTTCTTTTCGCCATCCTGGCAGCATCCTTGGCGTGGGAAGAGCGTCGATCCATCTCTTCGACACTAGCTAACCACACATCGGCATCGAGTGGTTGACCAACCGCAGAGCAGTAGAGACTCAATTGCTCACGCCATTCCCTTTGCATGTGAAACTTGATCTCAGCACGTTCCTGTTGGCACTGAATCGACTGGAAGAACAAATCTTCAAGTTCAGAAAATTCACGAACCTCGTTGTTATCCAAAACTCCAGATGCAAGTCTCTGGAAGGTTCTTGAACTTAATTTAGCATTCTTCATTTTCTTAGTGAGACGAGATTGCTTCGACTTGAGCATGTTGCCTAAAAACTCATTGAGTTTCAAACCTGACGAAATAGGAAGTTCCCCAGATTCAAACTTGGCAATTAACTTGTCACAGTATGCCATTTCCTCCGTCGTCCAACGACCAGTTCGACGATCAGAAACATAAACACCATTGACGGGATCGATGTCACTGATCTGCCCCGGCGCACCCTTGCGCTTACGATTGTTTTTGCCACGATTTGCATTTGCTAAATTTTGATTATTCTTACGAGCTTCGTCGATATCTCGAAATGACATGGGAAAAAGTGCCAATCCAGAACTCGGACGAGTACAGCAAGAACATACTTTGAGTGGTCCTTCCGGTAAAAGAACCATGCATCGTCTGGAGGGTTTGTTGTTGAATAAGAAAACGTAAAGGTAGGGAAAGTAGGAAAGATAAATAAATTGGGTTTGAGGTTTTGAGGTGAGATCACGAACCCCGTAAAATAAATTTTTGTGCGAAAAAAAATCGAAAAAAAATCGCGCGCGACCCAAAAAGGTTAAAAAATTGACATAAAATTTTGTCATAATCAACTATTTAGGCCTAAACTAGTACTAGCCGACCCGTTATAATGTGCGACGCGACAAAGCAGTGTTTATGAAGATATCTCTTTCTAAACAGTCCAATGAATGATCAACATGACCGATGTGGTAATGAAAACAGAAACAAAACAGAAAATACAGACCAAATGAAAAACAACGAGGTACTATATACGACAATGTTGTTATTCCAAATGAATAAGAAATTAGATTAGATAAATGGTATCTTTGTTTGTATTAATACTTACGCGTGCATTGTACATCCGCAACCAACAAATCGTACATCACATCCACCATATCCACATCGGTTGCATCGTGCGTATTCGTCACTGTTCATTGAGGTTGTTGGTTGATTGTTTCCAAACAATACATTCGGATTGGAGGTGATTCCTCCCCCAAGATCAATATCAAGGGTGTCTAGTGTTGACATCATCATGGTCGAATATGTATTTAAAAGTGGTGTTTTAATGAACAGCGAGAACCGATTACCGTAGTTTTTGATGAGATAGGTATTTTGTGTGAATATAAGGTACTGTACACAGTGCTGTTCGAAAATTCGGAAACAAGGTTTTTTACGTAAAAAGTACGCGGATTGGAAAAGAATTTAGAATTCGTAACACGTTTCTTTTTTTCAGAACTTTCAAAAATAGATTTATCGGAATGTTAAATAAATTTATCAAAATTCTCAGGCGACTCGAAATAGATTCTCTATTTTGATTGGCAATTTGCTCTTTATTCGAATGAGTCGTTCTATCACATAATTCTGCGTGGAAAATTGATAATGCCTTCTAATTTTTGTTTTGTTAAATATTGAGTTCTAAATTTCTTTATTATACACCGTAGAAAAAGGTAGGTTCCATTTTTTTTATAAATTCAAGAAAATTTAAAATTCCCGTGGATTCATACTATTTTTTATTTAACAGATATAAAAAATACCGAGCATTCTGCGTAGAACTTCCTTGAACCTTCATGGAAGTTAATCCATTTATTATAAGTACTATCAGGAATGGGTGGATTTTGTTAAACGGAATCAACACAATAAATCTAAAAAAGAAATACTACTAAAAACATGTCTGTCAACGCGACTACTTCCTCGTCAATTTTGGAAGTTGAGGTTTGACACATGATATTCTGTTTTATCACAAAGAGAATAAATTATATTTAACGCAATCAGAGTTTTGATCACCAATACAAGTATACTATTTAACCCTCGCATCGAAGATCTCATTGAGTGTGTCAGCGATAACCACTTATTGTCAGCGACTAGAAAATTGTATGCAGAGTCGACGATATTTTTCCCGTCCTGTCCAATAAGTAAAAAGTGTAGGAAGGAGATTAAATGAGAAAAAAAAATCCCCAGATCACAGAAGAAGAAATGTGGGTAATTATGAGAAGAATAACTCCCCATAAACGAGGGTAGTGGCGCCCTACGACCCGTACAGTAGTGCTACATTTGTATGGCATAATGCTCGTACAAATTTTAAGAAGTGTTAAACACAGAATATGCTACAATGTAGCTTATGGTTGGGGCTATCAGATGCTCGATGAGATTGATGTGAGCAAAATATAAAACATAATAATATAAAATATAAATAAAGGCAGCATCTGAAAATTGAAATTGGTGTTTTGCATTGAGTGAAATATTATTATAATCTTTACCATATTTCAACCAGTCAGTAAATAAAAAGTGATAGAAGACAAAGTTTGTGTATCACACACTACACATCACAAACAAGGTAACTGCAATAAAGTCTTCAAGTCATCCTGAATCAGATAAATTGATGATAAATCTGCAATAATAGACTTAGAATAAAATGTAATGATATCAAAAGCAACACTGGGTAGGACTTCCTTGTGAAAAATAAAGCAAAAAACAAAAACACCCTTCTCGTCTACTCTAGATGACACCCAATTTTGAAATATGCAAGAAGAGGCTATCACACAGAGGAAAGTATATAACTTTGCAGGTACAGTAGATGTTGTTGTTGTTTGTTGCTGTCTGTTGTTAACTTCAAGGAAGAAATTGACAACAGTCTTGCCTTACTATATAACTTGGTCATCCGCGATGCAGGATGTGCATTTATGATTCATGTTATGATGATGCTACTGTATACCTACTATACTACTGTATTATAATACCTATAATGTTGTGGGAAGCATACATTCACATCCATAGTATGATAAATCCCTCGTGAGAGTGCACAAAAAAATGGTGGATGATAAGCTTCATATTGACATCCTCAAACCAAAATGTGGTTCATCCTGTTAAGATACAGAAGAATATCATGATCTGCTTTCAAGAAGTATCCACCAGGAAAAATACAACAACAGCACCGCAGGCAGGTGGACCATTACAGAAAGTTATTATTGTACACAGTTAGGTAGGTGCAGCCAACACACACACACACACACACACACACACACATCACATCACATCACATCACATCACAGTAGCAGTTTAGTGATGATTGTGAGGCAGTGTTACATGCAGGATCAGCAGCAGGCGCGTCCCAAGGCTCGGTGCCTCTCGCGCACGACGACACACTTACCAAAAAATTTCTGGTTTGTCAAATGAAGGATACAGAATAAAAGATCCAGACCAATACAATGATGCCTCAATATTGATAAGGTAACTACCTTTAATCAACATGAGTTAGAACACCTGATATACCTTACAGTGGATTCCAACCACAAACAGTACTTGGTACCATGACTCCAACAGTAGGTGAACTAGTTTTCTGAGCAAGTTTACAACAGTAGTAGTAGTAGCGAAAGAAACTGGAGAGTTAGAACTAGAAAAACTCAACTGTATAACACTATTTTAATAATACAATAGTAAGAAGAGAACATACTGTATTTATATACTAATATTTTTAGCGGATACAACTTATACATTTGATACATAATTCTCCTCTCTTGTGCGCCTCTAAATTTATTAATAATACAAAAGTGGAGGTTCGTTTGGTTATTTTTTCCATCATGTGCTTGTGGTGTATTTTTCTAGCATTGTTACTGCAACAGGATTGAAAAGTGTCAAAAAATTGCAACCAGTATTCTATGTTAATTAAGATTTTCTTGAATCCACACAGAGTAAATTATCCCACCCAATAATCAATTGTTCCTCAATTAAAAGTGATGAGCATTTTGTTCAAATCCAGCATTTCCCCTTAGTTGGCATATCTGGTCCGTCATATTGATTTGTCTCAAGACAGATCAGGTTAGGGTTCCATCTTTTAGGATGTTGCAGAAGATAGAGATAAAGGTGCTGGGCTGTATTTTAAATTATCATCTGCTTGATAATTGTTAATCTTAACCTTTTTCTTTTGGGGCATCAAAAAAGGTGACCCATTGTCTTCCCTTGTATGCCAGCAGGAAATTATACATTGTTGTTGCTGATAGTGACACTTATCTTTATTGTGAATTCATTCTCCTGTGAGTAATAGTTTTCATATGCAGAGATCTGCAAAACTTATGAATACAAGCAAAAATTATGGAGCTGGTTTGGTATGGGATGAAGAACTGAATAATATTGCAACACACTGTGGCATAGCAAAACATCACCATCCAAGAAAAATGATAGGAGATTGGTGGTTCTTATAATATACACAGCTTCGTCAGAAACAATTATACTATAAAATGCATTGGAGGCCTATCATATTGATCAATACCAGGTGCAAAATACTGCCTACGGATATTTCAAATAATAATATGTACTCATTGTGAGGAGAGTAAGACACGAGTGATTAGGGACTGACTGTCCAATATATCCAGGAGAGACTGAATACATCTGGTTCTGATACAATTTAATCCCACGAGCAAATACCGAACATTCCTTCCAATCTAAACAAAATCAAGCAACATAGACTGTAGGAGCAGATAGAACTATGTATGAATGAATGCAACACAGAAAGCAGTATCCAAATGCAGCTATTTACTCAAAATGGTCCATCCACAACCAGTTACACAAATCAAAACAGATAAAACTGCGTCAAAAGGTGACATAACCAGAACAAGTACTAGTAGAAAAAGATTATCAAAAGCAATTGATACGCAAGCAAGCAGTATTATTAGTTGATTGAAGGACATCAACAAAAATGATTTAATATTAATTGGGAGGCCAGTACAAACAACAATCTAGGAGGCTACCATACCAACCAAACACCCCACTGGATCCCATCACCAACAACCGATGAGTCCATCCAGTATATCTATACATAAGAGGTAAAAGTCAAAAGACTGTTGAAGGGTGTGTTAAAATAAACAACAACGCGCAAGCATAACACTAAGTGTGGTGAAGGCCTCTAAAAGCCATCGATCACAGTGAACTAATGCCACCACAACATGACTCATTCTCTATTCACTGACTCACAAATAAACCAGTTCCACGCTCTTTGAACAAAAGCAGACCTAAATTTACAACCATGGAGGGATCACGATGAGCTCATAGCATAATAACTTGAAACATTCTCTGTAATTCAGTGTAGTATAGCAACTCAGTTGTTAACAATTACAAAGTGTATGGTGTTAACTCCTTAAAAAATAAGTAGTCAATTGTCATTGCCTTCCTATTTTTGTGCTGATAAGAGAACATTATACAAAAACAAAACAGGATATTCTCCCCTTCCACATATCATATTTATTAGTTGCTGACCATCATCTTGAGCTGCTTCTTATTCTCAAACTATCCTTAGTAGGGGAAAAATGAACAAGGCAGTCAGCATTCTCCTACACAGAGAACGGAACTTGCTGTTAATGTCTGGTTTGAATCCTGCACATCTATGATATGCAGCAAGTAATTATATTTCATAACTACTACATGCCATTGCTACCAATGGCATATTGGCAGTTTTACTTACGTACAACCTTGAAGAAACAAAAGTAGATATCGGTGCATTCTGGTTGTTGCTCTTGGCAACTGTTCCATGAAAAATAGTGTTTCCCCTTCAAAATGTAGGGTCAATATTATTTGAAAACTTTGGCTAAAAAATAAATAGTGGTGATTTTTCGTCATTTCCGTATATTTTATTTGTTTACGATTCTACTGTACATACACTATCGGTATCTCTGAATTGATGCTACGCTATAATGGAATATTGGAATGTTTCTTCTTAATCTCTGGCATGGTTTTGGTACGGAGTAGCCGAAGATCATTGCACAAGATGCGCCTAGTGTCTCGAGGATCTATGATGTCATCAACAAATCCCCTCTGAGCAGCTATCATTGGATTGGCAAATTTTTCATTGTATTCTGCAATGTGCTGCTCCGCATTATTCTACGAAAATAAAAGAAATACAAAAATCACAACAGCGGCCAATTAAAGAAAAAAACGAAACAATTCCGAGAGAGAGAGAAAGCGAAAGCGAAAGAAGGGGATCAGCATACAATTACGATAGTTTATCACGCGGGGAAATATCGGTTTCTTTATTCCTTTGTATTATAAAAATAGAAATGCAATGACATATTGTACTTACATCGCCTCGATACAAAACATTAATAGCACCTTTAGCTCCCATCACCGCAATCTCTGTATCAGGCCTAAAGCAACAGGACATAAATCAAAAAAATTGTCACGTGAGTGGGTGAATCAGATGTAGTAATGTAACATAATGTCATACCTTTTTGTCAGAATATACAACCTACCATGCGTAGTTACAATCAACTCTAAGATGCTTGCTTGCCATCACGTCGTAGGCCCCTCCATACGATTTCCTAGTTATCACTGTGACTTTTGGTACAGAAGCTTCTGCGTATGCGAATAGTAACTTCGCACCATGACGTATGATTCCTCCAAATTCTTGTTCCGTTCCTGGCAAGAAACCAGGTACATCGACAAGAGTGACCAAGGGAATGTTAAAAGCGTCGCAAAAACGAACGAATCTTGCAGCTTTGTTACTAGCATTAATATCAAGACACCCCGCTAAAGTCAATGGATTGTTTGCAACAATTCCAACTGTATGACCTTCCATTCGAGCAAATCCGGTTACGATATTTTGTGCCATTTCTGGCATAATTTCGAAGATATCACCGTGATCGACAATTTGTCGAATGATATTCTTCATGTCATATGGTGAATTAGGATCATCCGGGACCAGTCGTTCTAATTCCGAAACATCACGATCTGGTGGATCGGATGATTCTTTGATCGGAAGTGTTGACTTGTCATTTGAACTGGGCAAAAAATCGAGTAAACGTCTCATTGCTTTCATCGTTGCTATATCATTTTCAAACCTACCATGCGCCACACCACTTTTACTTACATGTACTTTGCTTCCTCCTAAATCTTCTTTAGTGACATCTTCGTTGGTTACCGTTTTGACTACGTCAGGGCCTGTGACGAACCTGTTTTTATGACAAAGATAAAAATAACGAACGCGAAAAACATCATATTCGATAGGCCGAAGGATGCGACAATAATCACTTATGATGAGAAGACATTTTTTTCAATTTGGGCTTATAGATTTCTTTTTCTTTTGGCGGATTTGATAGATATCGTATGCATCTCTCTTCGTGTTCTTTCCTACTTACATGTACCTGAAAAATGAAGAAATTGAAATCAAATGGCAGTTACGACCACGCACGCAAAAACAAAAACGAAAAGAGTTGGAGGCAGAATTGCAAGATGCGTATATACATTTACAAATATATTGAATGGACATGAAAAAGGTG
>Ga0115007_10002986_pt1 | contig 10340 bp, 8 predicted proteins | sample ArcOceMetagenome_2_FD_87166 | JGI IMG/M metagenome (GOLD analysis project Ga0115007, IMG submission 87166) | Marine eukaryotic phytoplankton communities from Arctic Ocean - Arctic Ocean ARC135M Metagenome | ecosystem: Environmental > Aquatic > Marine > Oceanic | place: Arctic Ocean | collected...
ATGGCACGCATCGAAGGCGCGGTAGTATTAAAATTTGGAATTTTGTGCAACTCGAAGAATTTAGTGGTGCATGTAGCAGTAGCAGTGATGTTCTTGACACCAACAACACACATAAATAATGTAACTCCGATGGGACCGGGTACCCGGGTACCGTGTAAATTTGTGTACACAAGGTAACACGGTACCACATGTAGCACAGCTGTAGTACATGTGTACATTCATGTAGAAAGACCGTTAACCGTTAGTTTAGTGGTACATCTACAGGTAGATTGGATTACCCAGTTGTACTACTACTACTACTAAGATGTTACATGTACGGTACCGTATATACATGTGGTACGGGTGAATGCAATTGCTCTGCCAAGTTCGTCGGGGACTTCGAACTTGACGACCGACCCCTGCCCGACTTCGACAAAAATCTTCGTTACCTGAATTCAACCATGTAAACAACTTTTGTTTTTTCTCGCTTGTCCCAACATCCATACATTGCCCCTGTCAAAGCTACTACACTTGTCTTCTTTTTCGAATGTCTTGTCCTTGCTCACTCTTTCGTGTTGTCTTTCTCTCTCTGTTTTTTGTTTTTTTTGATTCCCCATTGTTGGTTTTCAATTTCAGGGGTTTACTTAGTTTATTACGCAAATTGAAACGTTCTGACGACGAAGCACGCATTCTTGTTCTTGGACTGGACAATGCAGGGAAAACAACTATATTAAAGAAACTTTCGAAAGAAAGCATTGATACAATTATGCCGACACAAGGTTTTAATATTAAAAGCATGGTCAGGTAAGTTCGGTAGAAAAAAGAAACCTTTTTGATCTCAGTTCACCCATTCCATCTCCAAATGTTGCCTGTATTTCAAACTGCAACACAACAGCATGTCGATTCTTTCCATTACTGATTTCAAAAACACGGGTGTCCATTTGACTGATATCATTATGACGATCCATGTTTTTCTTGTTGCTTTTATAATTTTTCGTCATTTTGTATCGTATTTGCGAATTGTAATTATCAGTGATGGATTTAAATTAAACATGTGGGATATTGGAGGTCAGAAATCAATTCGTCCATACTGGCGCAATTACTTTGATAACACTGATGCTCTTGTCTATGTTGTCGATTCAGCTGATCAAGAACGTTTTCTTGAGGTAAAAGTTTTTATATTTTGTGTCTCGATCAAAACCCTGACTTTTTATTTCAGTGGTTTATGATGTTTGAGATATGTTTTTGTTTGTACTGCCCTTCTGACCAATCTGTACCTCTTTCTTTGCCTTTGCTTGTACTGCAGTGCCAAACTGAGCTTGCTAAACTGGTCGCGGAAGATAAAATGGCTGGCATACCTGTCTTGATCTTTGCCAACAAACAAGATTTATTGAGTAGTAAACCAGCAGAAGTAAGAGAATTTACACCTGCAGTTCTTTTTATTTTGTTCAGTGTTTTACATTTTAACTGACTCTTTCTTATGTTGTCATGTACAGGAGGTTGCGGAAGAATTGAATGATACTCTTGAGGGTCGCGATTTTCATGTACAAGCGGCATCGGCTAAAAAGGACGAAGGGTTAAGCGAAGGATTGGAATGGTTGGTGCAAACTATGAATCAATCAAAAAAAGCAACAAAGTAAAAATTAAAAACTGTGATGTACTACTACTGTACAGGTAGGGTAGTACGGTATCTGGTATTATTGAGGCATATATGATTTGGGGTGTATTGAACAAGATCACTGGCTATCGATAGGGAAATTTTAATCGGGTGTCTTGAGAGTCAAGTGCACAACGGAAGAAAAAAACATTGGTCTTTGCTTACCCGGGTAGTTTTTCTGAGTGTTATCGAGAAACGAGTGAGTTACTAAATTGTATTCGGGTAGAAGAAGGTGCTCCTCTAGAACAGAGGGTATAATATACCATGGTATACATTTATGATCTTTGTATTTTTTTAAGAAATAAAACATGTTATAAATAATATGTCTAGCCACGACTTCAAACTTCAAATCACTGATCAATCACAATTTTTTAGTTTTTTATTGATTTTTATTTTTAGAAGTTAGAAGTTGATGATGTTTCAAGATTACAATTTTTTAATAATGTGGTGAAAAAGTACAAGATCTACGTGTACACGTGTACTAGAAGACTAGTAGCTAGTAGTGCATAGGTAATATTATTATTTTATTTATTAATCAACGTGAATTGAACTGTAAACAAACCTGACAAAGAACAAGGAACTGTAAAATCCAACAAAACCTAAGGCCAGAAAGATGGCAAAACATATCAATCCCATGTAACCGAAAAAGGTGGAGGTTTGTAAAAAGCCCGACATTTCCGTCCGATGGAAATAAAAGTAAAAACAATACGCATAGACAAATAAACCAATGGAACCACCACTTCCTAAAGAACGCCACCACCAACGATGATCCTCGACAGCGAGTTGAAAATAGGTTAATGCAATGGTAATGAAGGCAGTGACCAATACAACTAAACAGATTGCTAAAAACAAGATGCCAAACAATGTATATATTTTGTGGCCCCACATGGCCTCAAAAATATAATGCATTTCAATGTACACCGCACTGAAAGGAAGAAAACCACCCACTAAGACATGAACCAATGAAGAACGATAAAATGGCATGGCTGGTACTTGTCGAGGTACTTTATGAACACGGCAAGGTGCTTCAAAATCACCGCTGGTATTACGCCCAATGACAGTACCAAGTACTGACAATGGCGCAACACCCAGTACAAACAAACTCAAGAGTACCATGATGGTACCAAAGGGTAAAGCGGCCGTGCTCTCGTTAGCCCAAGCTGTACTGTTGACCAGTATAAAGACGATCACACAAGGAACAGGAAACAGAACAATGGTTGTGACTAGATAATATACAGAGACAGTGGGAGCAATGGCAACAGGGGCGTAAAGGTGGCAATAGGTGAGTAACAAGTAGCGGTATCCATTGTTTGACACAAAGCAGCAACAACCACAACCACCGCCACCGCCACAGCAACAACAATCACTTACCTGCTGTCCATACCCAATTACCATTTCCTTTTGACAATTGTCGATAAAGACGACTACTGACGTACCCACCAATGAACGAAGTGACCGTGTACAACAAGACGGCACAGGTGGAAACACCACCTCTGCGCATGGGAGAGAAAATACCAAGCAGCGCTAACCCTAACAAGGCCATGATCATCGTAAAGAATTGAGCACCAACACCAATCATACTTGCAAATAAGATGGTGGGTTCGGGTGCTCGAAAGACGTGACCGTGAATGAGCTTCCAACCTGCTTCGTCTTCAGGATCACCGTCAAGGTCATCTTCCAAATCGTCGATGCCCATGTAGCGCACTATATCACTGCGTAAGACTTTCATCAAGATGATTGCTAAAAAGGAAACCAACAAAACAACCAGGACACAGGAATTAATGACAGACAACCAATGTATTTGAATTTGTCCCGGTAAGAAATGCACTTGATTGTAGGCTTTTGTACGATCCACTAGTTTTACATTGCTGTGGTGCCATTTGACCGAATAAGTGAAATCAACGTCGACCTGGTTCACATCCATGTGCAAATCAGTTCGAATTTTAGGGTCCGTTGTTATATTGACACCAACTATATTTTGATACCCCTTTGCATCGACGTTGTAAGCGATATCAAATTTTAAATGTGTAAAAATATAATGGTGGGATTTGGTTTCACGATGCCAAACAAAATCATCGTGAAAATCACCCACAAAGCCCCACATGGGCAATCCATCCATGAACAGTTCAAAGTAGTACTCTTCTTCAACGGCTTTGCGAAACAAATTAATATCTTTACGTTCCAACGTTTTGGAACACAATACACGCCAAGTGACATCGTCACGAAATGTTATATCATAATTACTAGTTGTTTTACGGTCACCGGTGAACAACTCCCCCAAGGAGTGTCCCATGTCCTTGTGCTCGTTGTCGGAACCGTCACTGCCTTTGCAGAATGGTAAATGAAGATAACGATACGTTTCGTGGGGGTTGCTGTATGGACCCACTTTGTTCAAAAGCACCGGAACGTGATCGTGTTGTTGAAAACGTTTGGCGGAAGATGACGCGGCGGCATGTTTCTCCGACGCCGTCATCGTTTGGTCCTCGTTGACCCCCCCCCGCAACGGACCTTGTGACGCGACGGTCGTGAGGGTGAGGAATGCGATAAGCAAAAGCAACATTTTTTTAAGTAAAACTGGCTCGTCCCTGGCTTTGAGGCTGTGTGTGGCTTTTTGGACATTAACATGAGACACTTCGAACGAGGAAATAATTGGCGAGGCACATCGCATCGCAACGAACAAGGAAGTTTGAGACGGCATATACATAACTACTAACTGAACCCGTAGAGCTAAGTGTCAAAATGTTTGTGTTACGTATTCTTACTATTTCAGTTGTACCCCTGTAACTCACCTACCGCACCTACCGCACCTGTTTCCAAGTGTTTCCAAGGTGTTGCGGCCTCTGATCTTGATGTTTTCGATTGGTGTTTTAAATCCTCTCGCAAAGCACCTGAACTGAGGTTTAAAGTGAGATTTTCTGAGGTTTAAACTCAAAATTTCCCCAATACCTGAGTTTGCCAGATATTTTGGGGTTTTAAGCTGTGTGCCGCAGGCGCAAAATACCCGATTCCTAACCAGTAATAAAAAAGACAGCACTACCATCGATGGGTATAGACTTATGCTGCCGCATAAGTCTAACCCATCGATGGTAGGAGTATCATCCCTGCTTTATATGCTTGCTGTACGCACACATACCCTTAGAAACAGCAAGTTTAGAAATCCTCCAAATTTGATAAAAATTTAAATCTCAGTTCAGGCAACTTTAAACCCTGAGTCAGGTGAAATGATCCTCTCGGATCCCTTTCGTTCAACTTCGACCTCGCATTCCAATGATCTGCTTTGCCACCCTCCTTCTCCTCCTTTCATGGGCTCCACAACCAACTCGTTCCGTGGGATTAGTCACCACATTGTTGACACGATCGGTGTCCGTCATCACACCCAGTACCCTTACTGTCGGTGTCACAACGACCATACGTTTAACGGGATTGCATCTCTCCTCCTCAGATCGAATCGGACTCTCATCCAGTACATCATGTGCGTTGCCTTTTCTTACGACGACGACACCCAGTTTAGACGTGTCCACCACGACTGGTTCCCTGGCACGTCCGGTGGTTGATCTTTTGGTTTTGCCAGCAACCGTTCAAACTTTGACCACAAGTTATTTATGCCTTCAAGTCGACGGCACCATAAATGATGAGACCCCATTTATTAATACAGGTGCTACGATGGTCATTGCCCCCAATTCCACCATCAATTCGATCGGCGTTCTCCTTGCCGAACCATCCAATTGGCCAGTGGCACCCCTGAGTGCTGTAGTCGTGACCGTCGGGGTGCAAGGGTATGGATTAATCCAGAACATGAGCGCAACTTTATCATCGACAACAAGATGTGGCGCAAGTTCTGAAATCACTTCGATGTCCTATTTAAACAATGTAACGAAAGATAGTACTTTTGGTACTTTTGAATTTACGGTCAGCGCTGCTGCTTTGAAAAATACCATTTTAGTCAATCAGAACGATTTCTCCACCAATTTAGCTTATAATTTAACAAGGATGGAATGGAAAAATAATTTAATAACAAGCAATTCATCTGGATGGACATTTTGCTACGATCCACTGAACGAAGTCCAGAGTCATTCCTCCGTGTCCCATGCGTTGCCACCGTTGTCGGCTACACCAAGTATTACTGTGGATGGTATCTGGAGTAGCAGCCGATCCGGAATGGTGGCTGAAACGGTTTTAAACGTTCGTGCAATGACAAGTAGTACCAGTACTACATTGTTGATGTCCATCAAGTACAGTGATGTATTGGTTGGTGGTGATTTGATCAATGTCTATCTACCCAAGTTCGGAGGTGTTGCTTTCAGCAGTACAAGTGGTGTTACGGTTGATGGGTTGTCGAGTGGTTCTTTGGTTGATTCCTCCGTTGCATGGAATGCAGTCACGCAATATCTCACTGTTACTTTGGGTAGTGCAACAAAGATACCCAAACAAACATTCTTTAACATTACAATTGCACCACCTTTGCCCGGTACTATACAAACACCACCAATTTGGCCACCGTCCACGTTTGATGTGGACTATAAACCACCTCAAGTGTCCATTTTTGCGGCCTCCGCCTCCACTCACCAATCTCAAACTGTTGCCATTGATTCTATTGATGTCACAATGAATTTATACAACCAAGAAAAATATGCCTCAAAAGCTTCTTTTGCACAAGTTGTTGCGACCACTTCAGAAGAATACATTATCCAAGAAACATTCAACAGTACGAACTACCAATGTACTCTTCCACCAAAAGATGGTTTTATGCCCATTGTCAAACTGCCACCTAGGTATGGTCACACGACCAGCACAATGACCCGATCATTTATGGGTCGATCGATTCGTCAAGACATGTATGTCTTTGGTGGCAGGTACAACGGTGTCCGTAAGCATTTATGGATTTATCGACCAGGTGTGTATAATACTACCGAAGAAGTGGATGGCAGTGTAAGCAGTATTACTGGAAATGTGGATGAATCGATCCTTGCGTTGAGAGACGCAACAGGTGATGATTTAAAAAATGATGCTAAAATATGCAGTGGTAGTAAACAAAGCAGTTTAGTACCTCATGTCTGCAATACTTGGCAACCTGCAAATGCAACGATCATGCGTAAGAAGTGCACAGAAATAATAAAAATACAAAGTTTGCTGGTTGTGCAAGGTGTGTATTGCGCTGGTTTGGAATTGACAAGCAGTACCAGTAGTAGCAGCAGCAGTACAAGTGTTATAAATCCAACACCAAACAGCATCGTCTTGCAGAAATGTTCGTCTAATTATACACAGAGAATGTATTTCAAAGAAGATGATCATACCGTACGTATTGGTGCTACATTGGATAAATACGGTTACCGTAGTGGTGGGTGGTGTTTGGAAGCTGCTGACGACGGCAGTCCTACTATCCATGTAAAACAATGTCCTAGTAAAAACCAACCACGAAATGCAATGCAATCAATAAAAATTGATAAAAGTAAAATTAATAGCAACTTGTCGCAATTAAAATTCACAAATACAAGTCAATGTATTGGTATCATCTCTGACATCAAAGCTGATTTACCAAGATTGTCTCGTTTGAGTGATCATTTGTTAGGTCGTGCATTCATTCAATTTGATTGTGGTGCGAGTGAAAAGAATCAAGAACATTTGAATTATCCATTGACGGCTGAACAGTATGAAGTGTACAATACATTTACCATTACAAATGCAACAAACGAATGCGACGATGTAGCAGTTGACTATGATATCACAACAAAAACAGGTTCTGGCATTAATTACGACGGTTTGCATTTAGGTCGATACGATCATGGTGCTGCTGTATTGGTGCCTGGTGGTGGTGGTGGTGGTGGTGGTGGTAGTAGTAGTGGCAGCAGCGGCGGCGGCGGCGGCGGCGGCGAAGATGGCGGCGGTGACGGCGACGATGATCATGAAAGTCTTACTTACGAATCTTCCGAATTTGGTAAATTGATGGTGTTTGGTGGCAAAGACATGGAGATCGGTGCTTTAAGTGATGTATGGTCGTATTCGGTTAATACAAGACAATGGTTGCAACTTCATGATGGTGGTAGTTGGCGCGATGCCAGAGACGTGCATTTGCATAGCCAAAAAGACATTCAAATGTCCGACAGTGAAAAAAGTTTTCAAGGTACAGTTAGTCCAAGTCCACGTACAAAACATACTAATATACCCGTCTACACCTCCAAAGTTGCCTCAATTACAAAAACAATCAATGTGAAAGAATCCTCCTTTCTTGATGGCCCTATAATTTATCGCCAAGTGCGATTCAAAGTAAGAAAAGGTTTTAATTTAGTGTTTCCAGATAATGATGATAGCAGTGCACCTATTGCACGAACACGTGATTATGAAATATGGATATACGCAAATACAGACAAAGGTTGGAATGGCACTTTTTATCCCTTTTCTTTTACTTATGAAAAAGCAGATAGTTTAATCTATGGTTATGATGTAACGTTGCTGTCACCCCAACAAATTCAAATCAATCGACCACATGAATACAGTAACAGCAGTTCAACAAAAACCAGCGATGATAAATTTGTCAACACCGTTGTCAGTGGTACGAGTGATTATTTTGAAGAATATGTTTATACTTGTAATGCGCATGACCAAGCCAAAGTACTTGCTCGAATTGCAAATCCAACTTCTTCGACATCTTGTGGTGACAATCCCAGTTGGGCGGACAACGTTGAATTTTATAACATAACAGAAACAAAAACAAACTTAGTTACTTCCACATCAACAACAGGTGGCAAAGCCTCGTTTCTTGTTTTTGGTGGGTGGAAAGTAGAGAACAGTGCTGGGTTGGGTGACGATGGTGGTTACCCAACCAATGAATTATGGATGTTTTCTTACAGTGCTCAATTGGATACCGACGACATTTACAAATATGAACCAAACATACATGATTCGCCCTACAGTACATTTCCATGTTGTGGTACCGTACAAAATTGTTGTGGAAGTGATGATGGTGATTTTTTTCCGACGTGTAAAAAAAGACGTGAAAATTTAGTTGCGGAAGGAAAATGTGACGACGATCTATGTTGTGGTACTATGCCTGTGATAAATACATGGCAGCAATTACCATTGTCTGGTTACGAGGATGGGGTACCAACAGCACGATATGGTCATACTTCAAATGAAATTGGTACACCATCACGACTACAAGTAAAGAATAAAAATGCATTGAGCTATCGAATGATTGTGTTTGGTGGTCTTGGTGATGGACGAATGTTAAATGATTTATGGGAACTCTCGTTGGAGGAACAACAAACAAACGATTACATGGGTACCTATCATTTAAAATGTGCTGCAAATGCGGGTCATTTTCGTTTCCAGATGACAACAACGGGTGGCTCTGGAGGTGTAAACACAGTGTATTCACATTACATCCATACAAACTTTACTCTTCGTGCTTTAAGAGAAAGTATTGAAATAATGAATGGGGTTTCTGTTGAAAAACTACATGTTACTTATCAACATCCAGATAATGCAAATTCGCAATGTATTTGTGGTACAGCCAATAACGATCCATCCACTGCAACAGTTGTGGCATTGCAAGTGCGATTACTTAGTAGTATGCGGACTGAAGATGCCAGGAAAACAACAAAAACAACGGCCTCGCAAGACGATCAACAACAACAACAACAACAACAACATGGTGACCATCGCAATACAATGATTGAGGTAGAGAAAAGTACCATTGAATTGGCCTTTCATACACAAAGTGGCTATGTTGGTTTGAAAAAAGTATCAAGTCTTGCACGAGTGCCTAGTAACTACGTTTGGTCTAAACCAGATCGGAATATAAAAATACACCAACGTCCTTCAAGGAGAGCACACCACAGCAGTACAATTATGCATGACCACTCTCAAAATGATTTGGAAAGATTGGTGGTTTTTGGTGGTTGGAACGGTAATACCGTCCTGAATGACGTATGGGTATATTCACCATCCGTGCAATGGGGACGTGAAGGAAAATGGTTGAACATTGTTGCCAACGATGGTAAATTTTTAGAAGTCAGACCAAATTTAATAAAAAGTTTGATCGCTTTTTTTGGTTACAATGAAAATTTTAAAGCAAAAGCTAAAATGCCATCCAGATATTTACATACGGCAGTGGCCATCAGTACAGGTTTCACAACTGATGAAAATGGCAACCTTGGTTTACCACGAGAGAGTTTAATGGTGTACGGTGGGGTGGGGACACATGAAGTAGCAAAAGGAGGTATGTAGAATACAATGACCATCAACTACATGTATGTATGTGTGTATATGTGTGTACCACATACATACATACATGTACAACAACTGTTGTTGCCGCCGCCGCCGCTGCTGTTGGCACCTGTTGACACTGATCCTTTTTTTCTTTTTTCTTTCTTTTTTTTCTTTTCTTTTTTTGAACTCTCAGATGATTGGAATCGGTATGGGTGGCCTGGAGGTGGTCAAGAGCCCGATCTATTTGCGTTGTGTTTGGATGAAAAGAAGGACAAATATTGCATGCGCGCACGAAATTTGCAACAATGAGATCTTGAATTATATCCACCAGAACTTTTCGAATTTTCCTTTTTACAGTACTGTCCCTGGTGCAAGATACTCGAGGTACCATGTGCCACTTGTGTACATACTACATGTACATACATATATAATATATATATGTGGCCACATATTATTATGTATGTGAGAAGCAACAAACGAAAAAGACTGAAATAGA
>Ga0115007_10002987_pt1 | contig 10339 bp, 10 predicted proteins | sample ArcOceMetagenome_2_FD_87166 | JGI IMG/M metagenome (GOLD analysis project Ga0115007, IMG submission 87166) | Marine eukaryotic phytoplankton communities from Arctic Ocean - Arctic Ocean ARC135M Metagenome | ecosystem: Environmental > Aquatic > Marine > Oceanic | place: Arctic Ocean | collected...
ATAGAAATAAATCAAGCGATCAAACAGTTCAACTAAATTGATTTGTGAGTTGATACATTGCAATTGAAATTTTTTAAAGTACCATACGATACGTACCAATGTCGATAGATTCACTTTCTTCGTCACTTTCTTCATCACTGTCATCTGTTTCTGGATGCATAATTGACCACATTTTATGTACATGGTCAGAAATTGGTCTAGATATAGCTTCTCTTTCCTTTTCTTGTCTAAACAGAGAAAGGACATCATTTGCGTTTTCTCCAAGGAAATAATTATCTTGACAATATGAATCACATAGCAATCCAATAAAAAGATCGGAAAGTATCTGATTTAGCTTCTTCTTTTCAGCAACATTTTTTCCTAGTTCAAGCATGTTTGCATGATGAGTTACTAACGAGACAGACATATTGTCTGCAAGCGTGACAATGTATTGGACTCTTTGCGGTGTAAGAATTGATCTGTCTGTAAGATGTCTGGTCATGGTAGCGATAGGTGTATAGCCATTGTGTAATACAAATGATGACAGCACAAGTCTTAACGAACAATGTGTCGGTGTATTGAGGTCGTAATTGTTGCGTAATGCTGAATTCTCATAATTTCCACTCAAAACGGTTTCAAACTTGGCAGCAAAGTAACACCAAAATGAATCTGAGACCTAAAACGAAATTGTGAGATCATGTAAATTTTACTTCAAAAAAATCAACGCAGTTGTTGATTGTACAGACCTTTGTTTTTCCATCATCCAACAAATAAATGAAGTCTTCTTTAGAAACCTGGTTGGTTATCTTTCTTTGTTGAACAAGGTCGTAGTATTCGGAACTGCGGCAGAGAATTCGATAAAGATTTTTGACATGGTCCCCAAATGCATTCGTCATGAGAGGTTTGAGAACTTTACCAGTAAGAGAAAGAATATATGCATCTGTTTCTTGTCCTGAATTCTTTTTTGAAGTCGATTTAACTTTCACGATCATGTCTGGTATGTTGACAGACGGCGTATTGAGTCTCATATATTCAAAGCAGTCAAATATTGCGTCAGAATATGTGAAACCGATAGTTTTTGAACCTTCTTCTGTAATGACGTACGATAACTTCTGACACAATGTTCGGAAATCAGCAACAACCATTTTGTCTTCAAAGATTTCTGAGCATAACGGCTTCATGTTAAACACTTTCAAAGACATTTTCAATGGATGGTTGAACACTTCAGTAAGTTTTTCTTCAGAAGATAGGTATGATATCATTGCGAATGATCTGTGTAAACCATCAAGGAGACCAATTTTAAAGTTTGAGAAACCATGTTTTGACAACTGTAATCGGAATGGTAGAAAGAACAGAAGTCGTGAAAAAATATGATTTCATATAAAGTCGAAGATTGAAAAATCAAACACACACACACACACAAACGCATAACATGCGCAACAGATTGACGAAGCAATTCCAATGGACTTTGAGGTTTATCATTTGTTATTCACAACAGTCAATAAATGCAGTTTCCTAATCGATGATTCTTATCATCTATGAGGAGAAGACATTCATTGATTGAACACAGACAAAAACACATGACGTTCAAACACACACACACACAAACACCAACATATTTGAAAAAATATGATTTCATATAAAATCACAATAACTTACCTTGTCGTTAACCTCATTCAAAGTCGAACATGATAATATTTCAGACATAAAGTGCTCATCATTTTTCACAGAATTCATAAACTGTACGGCTAGACCATGATCAACAACTTTGTATCCCTTCTTTGAAAACTTGTGATGGGACGCCTTTGCTGTGTTAGTATGAAATTTGAATGTTGCGTTTTTGATTTTGTCTTTGTCAACTGCGTTTTGAATGTCTTGAAACAGTATACACGACATTGCAGTATTTAATGTTGTACTCTTTCCCTCAGCAAGGCACTTAAAAACTGCTCTTTCAAGTGAAGGGTAGCCCTTTGAATTAGCGTTGACACCATGATGATTTATTGTAGGTTGCCACAATGTGGAATTCCCATTACTATCAACATCATAATCAAGTAAGGCAAGAAAAAGTTTCAAAGGTATTGCAGGTATGTCGAATACCTCAGAAAGACAGTCCATATCGTCTTTACATGATGCACCAGGAGCGTCTAAGAATCTGAAGTTAGTGAAAAATATAATATCATGAACTTGAAAAAATATGATTTCATATTTATTTACCATGATCTTTGTTGATAATGTTTATCATTGCTCGTTTCTGTCTTTTTCTTATGGTCCATTCCGCAGACTTAGCTGGAATGGGATTTTCGGTACTATGATCAGTGACGTCAGTTTCATCTATGTTTGTTTGACCTGTTTCTGGATTAGGGACAGGATCCGCAGCTGCGGTGTGTTCGTGTGTGTTGGTCGAATCCGCAACATTTACTGAAGCTGCCAACAAATCATTAATCATCCCATCTGTTACATCTGATGGTATATTGATTGCAGTTGTTTTTTTCGTGCGGGGCATTGTTGATTTTGTGTTCAGTGGTTGTAAGGTTGTACGTTTGATGAGGTTGTGCGAAGGTTTCTTGATTGATGGTCTGGTTCTCGTTGTGCTGTTGTGTATGATGAATGTTCGAATTCTCGACACACTTGTTTTGAACGTTTTGTCAGAAGTGAAAAGTTCGTTATTGAAAAAAACGATTTCCCGCAAAAATATGGGTGGTAGGTAGAAAATGACGGGTTTTTATGCCAAGGAATTCGTTTGAAATTATATGTAACGCTCGCCGAAAGTAGTTACGCTTCTGACGTCGATTTAAATGTTAACGGAAACTCATAGGCTGTTCATTTTGAAAATCGGAAAAATGCTAACGGTCTACTTGTTAATGTTGCGATTTATATGATGGCTATCATTCAGACAGTCGCCGATATAAGTCTTACCAAGCAATTATTGGGTGTTTAAATTGGAAATCGGAGAAATTGATACGGACTACATGATAATTCTTGAATTTATATGATGGAATGAAATAAGGCATTCGCCGAAATATTTTGTTTTTCTCCTGTAATTCCAAGTCTTGCCAAACAATTTTAGGGTGTTTATATTGGTACACGAACAAATCCTAACGGTCTAAATGAAAATTAATGAATTTATATCATGCAATGACATAAGACAGTCGCCAAAAGAACAGTTATCATTTCAAGTCTTACCAAACTATTAATGGGTGTTCATATTGAATCGAAGAAAAACAAACTGTCTACGTGTAAATTCTGGAATTTATATGATGAACTGCATTTGACAAAATATGTATTCCTCATGATCGATCTAAAATATTCTGAGTCTGTTGGAAAGCAAAATTTCTATCGCTAACAAAAAAAGAACCTACCTGGAAAAATTACAATTCAACAAAAAGTCAAGTTTGATGTTCTCACAATTATCATTTGATACATTGTTTTTACACATTTGGAAATTGAAACTCTAACCTTCAAATTATGCAGACATCAAACACCTCGATCAATCAGTCATTGGCTCTTGCTGCTACATTCTGGAATCTTCATGACGGTGTAAGTACAAAGAGTCTATCCGCGTCAGGTCAGGAGATGTTGTTTTGAAAAAATATGAAATCATATAAAATCGTCAACGACGTCTAATTCTTATTGTTCCAATGTCTTCCACCTGTCATCTGTTCAAGTGCATGAAACGTAGTTGTGTTTTGAAGGCAACACAGAAAGGTTTTCATTGGGGTAAGGCTTCTTCTGTTTTCAAACTCGCTACTAACTACGTAGGAGATGCAGAAAGTATTACTTCTAGGAAAAAGGCGATTGCAGTTGTTTTGGACAACATGAATGAAGAACAGTTGTATGAACAGTACTGTGTGTTGACCAATGGCGAAGTAAATGAGGTGTTGAAACATTCTCCAACTTCTGCAGTAAAAGAAGCAATTCTTCGCCGTTTGAAACACTGCTATAACGATGAAAATGACAGGAATTCATGGCTTGCAGAGGGAGTAGATTTTAAAAATCTTGTTGATTCTTGTCTTGAAGTCTTTACAGACTCGTTTGATATGAAGAAGCAATACTTCCCAAACCAGCGTGGTCCTAAAGCAATTGGAACCTGGATGAAAACTGTCGTAAAAGGCGTTAAAGTTGACAACATATTCTATTCCAGCAATCTTGCTTTCTTTGTAAAGTGTGCAGAAAAAGGTGCCTTTCATATGTTTAAACCAGAACATGCACAATTCTTTATGGATTGTTGTGAAGAACACAATAGTGGAACTATCGAAGTAACTAACTTGAAATTAGTGTTCCAAAAGGTTATTGACACGTTTGACAAGAAGCTTGAAGATGACAATTTGGGAAACTGGCAGTTGATGAAAAATGTTGATGTGAATCAAACTGAAGAACAATGCTGTTCACCCGCATCACCTGGTGCGTCTACTGTAAAACGCACGATTGCAACTGTTACACCAGTTGCTGATGAGAAAAGAAGGAAAGTGACAAGTGTATTTGGTAATGGAGGTACGTATGTTTGTAATAATGAAGACAATGAAAACGGGTCTTTGAAGACCACAGTTCAAGATCACAAGGACAAGAAGAAGGACAGGACTACCAAGACAAACGATGGAAATGACAAGGACAAGAATAAAGACAGTGCTATGGTAAGTAAATGATTTGAAAAAATATGATTTCATATAAAGTCTGATTCTCACCTCAAATGGTCGTCATGTTTAGATCCCGATTTCAAGAGATGTTAATGAAACAAAACAGCATGAGCTCAATTCAAGAAAACAACGTAAGTCAATGAAACTGCGATTTAAAAAAGTGAATAACCCAGGAGATTGGAAACTCTTCGAAATACAACCTTTCCTAGCATTGGTAGTGACTGAAGACAATCCGTTATATTCTAAGATATGAAACATATGTAACACACTAAACATCTCAATTTACCGTATATCAATGGCAGACGAGAATTTTGCTATCGGTTTTAATCCTTCTGGCCTTGAAGTTGACCAAGAATCTAAAACAGAGTCTCCATTGGAAAACAAACTTTTACAGTTATCAAGCGTTGACCTTAAGTTACTGCAACAACTGATCCAAAACAATCCAACGACAGATATTCTTGAAGTTGTGAAGTTAAATAACAAGGCATTAGTGACTGGGCAAAACACAGATAGTGCAAAAGGTATTGAATTCAAAAACACAAAACAAAGCCCATCTGACATTTGCGCTGCAGGAATTAAGTGCAAAATGATTTCTGGTGCTACTGTGACAAGAACTCACAGATGTCCAGGTCCATTCCAAGATTTCTCATTCTGCAATAAGCCTATTCATGCAATATGCGGTGTTGCAATTCCTCAGCACAAAATTAACAAAAATACAAACAATACAGGGATGCATACAAATTGGTGTTTCAACTGTGCTTTGAAAGTTGATAATCTCTGTGGTGAACCAAAACAGCTTGTTGCTAAACTCAATCCGAAAAATCCATACAATACCACCACCAGTAATAAAAAGCAAACTAGTTCAAATTTTCGCTCAAGATCAAAGGATTCTGAATCTATTAAACCAGCAGACCTACAGTTACCAGCATTATCAACAAACGATTCTTCAAAAATGTCACCAACAGCAACAGTCGGCAACCGTAAGTTTTCGATATTCTGAAAAAATATGATTTCATATAAAGTCTGGACAACTATTCTAACCGTTAACTTTATATAACAGAAATGAAATCTAAAGACTTGGGCACAGAAGAAGATTTACCTCCAGTGAACAGAAACACAAACTCATCCCAACCTAGTACAACAACAACTTCATTTCCAAGTCCTCAAAGACCAAAGCAACATGCATTCAGGTCGAGAAAAAATGGAAGAACAAATCAAAAGCAATCAAATAGAAACTTAGTTATACATATTGGAAAGCAGGTACAATACGCGAAGAATTCCAATGCCAATAACAATTCGTCTCCATACAACTGCAAAGTTGTTATGTCAATCCGTGCGCATAATTCTGGACATAGTGATGGTACAGTCATCGAATGGAAGCCTAATACAGTTGTAAGGATGTTTGAACTCATCTATGCCACAAAAGGATTAACATGTGAATTGCATGTGGGTTCCATGAATGACATAACAGACAAGATTGCTGAAACATTTACTTCAGTCCACCAAATCAGGCAATTTCCAGGTTCTTCAGAAAATGATCCCCTCTTGACTTCACCTGCAAAAAGTGGAAGAACATATGACATTATGCAGACCACAGGTGTGTTTGAAATTGATGCAAATGATAAGTTCCAAGCATCTGACAAGATTGATGCTATAGCACATGAGATCCACAACATTGTGAAATCAGATGGTTTCTTCTTGGCATACAAGTACGCAGCATATTGGGAGCATTGTCTTGGGCAAAATGCTGATATTCCAACTCTATTTCATACAATTGAAACTGCAACAATAGAGTTGGGAAGCATAGAGTTGGCTTTCCAAAAGGCTGCAAATACTGGAGGTATCTATCGTATTCTTCTGAAAGATAGAGATAATGTCTTACGGGGCCAATTGGGAAGCAATCCGATAGAAATCAAATCGAACTTGGCTTTGGATGAGATGTTTTTAAACGAGGAAGTTGCTCATTACACCCAAGTCCTACTTGGAAATTACAGTCCTGTCTACAGACCTTACGTTTTCAAAACGGCCAACGAGAAACGCGATGTTTCTTTTTTAACATCATTTTATTCCAAACATAACTAATAAACCATTTTTTTACAAAAACAGAAACAAGTCAGAACATTAGAAAAACAATGAGACGAAACCATTTGAAGAAACAAACAAAAGCAGAAAATGAAAACAGTGCGTATATCCATTTGAAAAAATATGAAATCATATTAAATCAACTAATCTCATACACTTTCTCCTCAAAACCATGGAACGTATTCAGCAAAACAGCATCATGAATTTGCAGACATCAAAATGAATACATTCCTCCGCTCAACCAATCATAATCTGTTTCGATCAAGTTCATTCCCTTACGTCGCCATATATATCCTTTACCTCCTTGCGGCAGCAAACGGAATTGCTGCAGTATTTCAAGAACCTTCTGTGGATCCAATGATGGGCAGAAACAGAACTGATATTGTAAAACGATACAATTCCCTTTCTTCAAAAGTTGACGACATTATAAAATTGTCATTACAAAAACGGTCAACTGTAACTGCAATTGTTGTTTCTGACGAAGTGACCACAAAGTTTCTATCCTCAAACTGTAAAAGACAAAAGGAAATTCTAGCAACAGTCATCTTCGAATTCAAAAACAAAAATATCAATTTGCATACATGTGTCAGTTGCTTTGGAGATATCATGGACACAGCTTGCCCAACAGAAACTGTTAATGATGCAAGATGTAGAACCACAAGATGTGAATACTGCAAAAAACACAACCATAACAGAAAGAAAAACGTTGCTGAAAACATGTTGCCTTACTGGTCAGACCAAAATGGAGAAAAACAATTTACAATTCCTCAACAACTACTTGGCCTTACATTTGGAGAAAAATTACTAATTCAGAAGAATTCAGCGCTAGTCCCCTGTGTGCATATGTTCAAAGGAAAGCTTGGAATCAAAGGACATACTGTAATGTTTCCAAAAAATCTTTCGAATTTATGCACAGAACTTCCTCGCCAGCGCCTGGAAGTCATAAAAGTGATAAGAGAAACATCACATTCGTCCGACAATGACACGTCATATGAAACAGACACATTCAAAATTCGAAAAACGAAAGTCATTCAGGCTTTAATGTGGCTCAAAACAAATCACAGTGGTTATAGAGAAATCACAATCAGAGAGGATAATATGAACTGGATGGGAGGAAAGAATGAGGGAATCTTGCCTCCATCTTCTGTTCAAATCGCACATACAATCACGGAACAACAACAGGAATCAGTGTCAGTGTACCAAACAGACCCTTTTATGAGCGAAGCACCCGGTATGTTCTCGACTTTATATGAAATCATATTTATTCAAAAACGCTAACCTTTTTTTAACAAACATTATAGACGAAGTGGACATGGTCTCTGCTGGTATTGCACAAGATACTGGAACACCAACTGAAGATTCTGATACAAGAGAAGTTATAGAAGAGTTAACACAGGCTGTAAGAAACCAAGAAAAAAAATCCCACAGCTCCTATTTCCTCAGGTATCAGATAAGCCATTGAATGAATTTCACGAGCCAAACCTATTTGCGAATTGTTATCCATGGTTATTCCCTGGTGGATCTGGTGATGCTTCTTCAACAAGCTCAAAATCGAAAGATAAATCTTTACGGTGGACCAGAACATTGCTAAACTTTTATGATGGGAGGTTTGCAAGAGATCCAATATTCACATTCCATATCATGAACTTTGTACAAAGACATGTGAACAACAAGGATGCAGTTACATTTGTTAAGCAGTATATCACTGACAAAGATATCACAATTGATGATATAAAGGAGCAAATTGCAAGAGGAAACTACAGTTTTATTAGCAAGTTGCAACAATTCAGCAGTGAAAAAATAAGAGGATCAGATGGGTGGTGGCGTCTTCGGAAATCAGAATTGGATTCTTGGATTGCACATCATTTGGAAAAACAGCACGGGCCACCAACACTTTTTATGACATTCTCTTGTGCAGAATATTGGTGGAAAGACCTAGAATCAATGCTATACAAAAGATGTAGGCACACTGAAGATGAACAACTAGCACATGACATGATTTATCACCACAGTTCAAAGATAAGAAACACTGCCAAACAAAAACTTTTGGAACGTCACACAACCATTGTTCAACAGTTCTTCCAACACAGAATGGATAATTGGCTTGAAACAGTTGGAAAATCTGTGTTCAACATTGAGCATTACTTTCTAAGATTTGAATTCACTAAAGGAAGAGGACAAATACATGCTCATATGATTGCAATTACATCAGACAACGATTTCATTGCAGAATACTATTCCAAAACAAGCGAAAACAAAACGACACAGGCCACAAAAGTGTATGCAGATTATGCAAGAAATGTGTTGTCATTGACGGCTGAAAAGCCAAAAATCAATCAAAATGAAGACAATAATCAGTGTCCTTTGTCAGGAACATTCTCTGAAACAAAAAGCATTGAAAATGACTTGGCGAATCTGGTTCAGCAAACTCATATGCACAAATGTAACAATTTTTGTATGAGATATAGAAAAAGGTATGTGTCTTATCTCAACTAAATATGAAATCATATAAAATCGAAATGCTCACATTTAAATCAAAAGTGACAGAAATAAAAAGAAACAAGATCGCTGCAGAGAATGTCGATCAGGTTGTGGTGTTGAGTCTTCTCATGAGTCATGTGAAACGCCAGGATGGGAAGTTTCAGAAATCGACTATATAAGTCATGACAGAAAACGAGACATAAAATTCCTCAAACTCAAACGTACAGAGCAGCGCATGAAGCAGACGTCAACTCTTATGTTACAATCTTGGAGAGCCAATTGTGACGTTGCTATCCTTGTCTATGATACAGATCCTGTGAATCTAAGCCCTACTGATGTTGCTAAGGTGTCGAACTATATAGTTTCTTATTGTACAAAAGGCAACGTGTCTTTCCAACAAGAACGGGATACCATTGCTGCTATTGTAGAGAACACGAAGTCGGATTATGCAGGCATGGAAACGTCAGAGGTGATTAAAATGACCAGACAGATCTTAAATTCTTTCATGGGCACAAGAATTATATCTAAGGCAGAAGCATCAGTTGAAATGTTAGGGCTTGATCTATACTGGTGTACAGAAACAATTCGTCATGTCCGTCTTAGCAAAACCCAAAGACTAACATCATCAACAAACTCTTCCAAAGATACAATTGCACAATACAGCAGAAGAGGTGCACACCATTCCAAACTTTCTCTCAAACAGTATGTTCAGATGTTAGGTAAAAAGAAGGGTCAAAACAGTTGTTTGCTACCATCAGATTCAGACTATTCAAGGTTAAGAAAGATCAACAAAAAATGCAGGGATGAGGTAATTCATCCAATTGGAATGAATTGTAATGCAGTATATCCAGTGACAGGTACCTATGCAAGAGCTATGCTACTTATGAACAAACCGTGGTCTCCGCAGAATCAACTCCTTTGTGAGCGTAACTTCTCAAAAGCAACATCAGAATTTTATTCTTTCTTATACTCAGAAAATTGTCCAATATCAGTTCAATACACATTCTCTTCAGCTTATGAAATGTATAAACGTGGACAAAGATTCAAAAAACCCACAATTGAAGGGGCCAGAGACAACGTTGACTTTGAATCCCTTGAAGATGAGGATTTAGCAGAATACTTAAGAGCTTGCAAAAATTCAAGAAAGTACTCAGGGTACAGTA
>Ga0115007_10002988_pt1 | contig 10339 bp, 5 predicted proteins | sample ArcOceMetagenome_2_FD_87166 | JGI IMG/M metagenome (GOLD analysis project Ga0115007, IMG submission 87166) | Marine eukaryotic phytoplankton communities from Arctic Ocean - Arctic Ocean ARC135M Metagenome | ecosystem: Environmental > Aquatic > Marine > Oceanic | place: Arctic Ocean | collected...
CGGGTCAGTTTCCTTTCCAACAAATCCAACAAATCAAAGACTGGTACTCAGCAACCTTAACCCAGCCAAAGACGAACGCAGGAGAGTGTAGGCAGATGTATGATGGAATGTTCCGATGATTGGCTTAGGCCCTCATACAGGTCAGGCACCGTACCTAACACTATTAAGGGCCTAAGCCACTCATCGGAGCATTCCATCGTACATCTGCCTAATGGATATATCGATCAAAATGAATCCTCTCGATCCGCGTTGCTGGCATAATCTCTACCTAGAGACCTAGAGATTTTGAATGAAATTTTATTTGAGTGATATTTCCTAGGTATCTAGGGAGATGAAATCGCGTTCTCAAAAGCGTGACTGAGTTTAAGGTTTGAAGACCTACGAATTTTTCGAGCAGCTGATTCGTCATCTTCAATCTATAAAAATGGACTTACAACTTATAATTATAATTTGTGTCGCATGCTAAAAAGTGTTTGGGTTGAGCACGATCGGTAGCAAAATGTGGTGACAACTCTCTCGCAAAATTCTTGCGAGAACCAATTATCCAACAATTGTCGACGCAGTAAAAGGCGACTACCCAACTAAAACCTTGTGTATAATCAATTACCAAACTTCGTCCAACCACCCAATAAAAAAAATAGAGATCAATTTTTGCCAGCAACACCTTTTAATAATTTTGGTTACACCAATATGTAAAAAGCTTTCTCGAAAATCTACGACCAAACGATCATGGCATTTCTTTTATAAACCACGACCAAACATCGACAAACATTGACCGTCGGCCCTTAAGTATTTGAATATGGTGGAACACAACACGTCAAAAATATAAGAAATGTTTGTGCCAACCAATCTGACTGTTATTATATATAGATTGCAAAGGGTTCAAAGGCTTTACGAACATCTTTTCACTTTTGTATAGTCTAATTCACATTCAAACGAGAACTTGTTCTTCCACGGCGCCATCATATTAACACGTCCAATAACGGTGTATCCTTGAAATTGCCACTTTAGGTTTTCATACAACTGTTTGGACCCGTGGCTGTGGTACTTTTAAAAGTTGCCCTTTTACCATTTGCCCCTCAATTCTCATCGTTTTTTTTGTGATGTATCTGAGTTCAAAGGATCACATTCCCCGGTATCTACAACCATATCATCGAAATGATATATTAATAATTTTCTTCGATCCCGCCCACCCCACACCTGAATACCTGAATTTTTCAGGGCCATTCTCTAGTATCTACTCTGCTTCAAAATAGGGATTTAGGGATCAGGATGCGCCAGGACTGCACCACCCGGCCCCGGCTAAAATCAAAACAATCTAAATCCCTCTTCGAGAGCTCCATCGTCTTGTGCCAAAACATGCTGTAGCACACAAGCAAAACCCACGTACCCCTGCCCACCTTTTCCAAAAGGGTTTTAAAATTTGCTGGCACAGAAGTAAACTCATTCGGGGTAACTGAGATTTTGGTAAACACCTATGATGTTTGATGCTTGAATGATCCAACTCCTGTGGGTGTTTCTCCATGTGCCCACCCTGTCGTTGGCCTTCGAACTCACCACCTTCACTGAAATCCCGGCCACAATCCCCGTCGGCAACGATGGCCAAAGTTCCACCCTGAACATCTACGTGCCGGTCAAACCAGGGACGTCTCAAATCACCAATCCCTCCAAGCTGTACCAACACGTCAAGCAAGTGTGGGACGCCGTCATTGAAGACAATCAAGCCGGATTAATGGATGCCAAACAGGTGTCCACCAATCAACCACCGTTCAGTCCTGCGGAAGGTTGGCATCATTACAAGGCCGGGCAACAAGGCATCATAGATTCGGCAAGATTTTTAATTGCCTTCACTGTGGTCCCGTCCCTGCAATCCGGGGGTTCTTTACTGCATACCTACGCTTCACACAACAATGTCAAACAGATCGAATTGTTGTTGAACGACCCCATGGTAAACGTGGACGAAACAAAATTCGATGGTACCACGGCCCTGTTCAATGCAGTGTCGTTGGGGCACGTTGAAATGACGCAAACGCTTCTGGACCACCAAGCCAATCCCAACCACATCTCCAACAATGGTATTTCCCCCATACATATCGCCTCCGCCTTTGGACACCATTCAATAGTACGTTTGCTTATCGACTACGACGCCAATGTGAATTTCCCACAAGCGTTTGCTCAAACCACTGCCCTGCATTTCGCGGCGGAAATGGGAAGAGCAGACGTGATTGCTTTGTTATGTCAAAGAGGTGCCAACAAACATGCTCGGAAAAAAACCGGTGGGACTGCGTTGCATACCGCAGCCGATACAAACCAGACCTCAGCCGTCGTGGCGTTGCTGACGGCATGTAAAGCAGACCCCAACTTGTTATTAAATGGGGATACGACACCCTTGTACTTGGCTGCCCAGCGTGGTTTTTCTTCCGTCGTTAAAGCTTTGGTGGAACACGGTGCAGATTTAAATTTTGTCATGCCAAAAGGACGGTTTCATGGATCATTGATGGCAACGGGTGCCAAACAACCACCGTACAAAGCCAAAAACACTGAAATTGGGTAAGAATAATAGCATGCTGCAATACGCAATGCTTGCACGACCTTGGTTTGTTGTACCCCTGTCATGTCGTTCTTTGTGAAATGTCAACCGTTCCAACCGATATCTAATTTTTTTTTCTTTTTGCCATGGTAGCAACGGAGCAACAGCATTGCATGCTGCCGTTGAAAATGGACATTTAGATACAACTGTACTCATGCTCAAACTTGGTGCTGCCCAACTCACCAGCATGGAAGGGGCTTCACCTCTTCTGATATCGTTGCAGTACAAGCATCCCAAAATTGCAAGAGCATTGTTACGTGGCAAAGACCATCAACGCATATTGAGAAACAGTCATGTAAATGTCCAAGCACCGCAAGACGGTGTCTTTCCCTTGTTTGTCGCCGTAGGCCATGGTTATGTCAATGTTGCCAAGCGTTTGTTGAAGATGGGTGCAAATGTTTCTTTGCTTACATCAAGAAACGTTTCCGCGTTGGACTATGCAAGATATAAAAGACACAAGAAAATGATTGCTTTATTGGACAAGTGGAGGGACTGACTAATCGACATCACAGGAAGGTGTGCACGTGTACCGCGCTCAAAGCAGTGAGTGAAGTGTGGTACACACGTGTGCACATGATCAAACATACATACATACCTACTCAACATCTATATAAGATCATAAAAATTATGTTTTTAATGTGAAACATTCATATATTTAATTTTTTATACATTTTTTTTACTACCTGACACACACACACCACACCAACATGAATTACGACATGTAATATTGCAAGAAGTGCCACTGTGGCACTTCTGCTGCGTACTAAACTACTACTCTCTACTACACAGTACCTGTGGTACTACGACAAACCTGTAGTGTACACGACCACCACCACAAACACCTCACTACACGCAGACAACCACCACCACCATGGCTGCCAACTACACACCATACAACATGTCGGCCAACGCATCTGCATCGTTGTTTTTTGCAGGATCAGTGGGCGACCCAGCAAGAGTCAACGGTTCTACTTTGTTGTTTTTTGCAGCAACAATGAGCGGACCAGCAGGAGACAATATGGGACTGCGCTCTGTCAGTAACTTGTGTTTTCGCCTTAACACTTGTTTCGCTTCCTCTTCTCGACCCTGTAATTTCAGTAAACTAATTAATTTTTCTCTTGATTCTTCTGTTTTCGGATGAGTGACACCCATGTTTGTTTCACGGAAATATAAAAGCCGTTGATGCATGGATATTGATTCCTCAATTTTATCGTCTTTTTCATATATTTCTGCCAGTGTTGCAATGGCATTTAAAGTGCTTGGGTGTGTTTCTCCCAATTCTTTTGTTTCCAATTCAATCACTTTTTTATACAATTCTTCCCCTTCTTTCAATTTACCTTCTGCATACAAATGATTCGCCAATTGATCCATGACATTCAATGTATTTTTACTTCTGGGTCCTAACAAATCTTCCATGCCTTTGAGAACAAAACGATATGTTGATTCTGCCAAATCCATTTTTTTTTGAAGTTGTAAAACATTGGCAAGACCAATCGCTGCCAACAACGCATCCAAGCTTTCTTCCCCTTCCAAGGATTTGTATCCTTTAAATATGCGTTGATAAAACAATTCGGCTTCTTTAAGACGACCTTGACCACTTAGCATTGGGGCAACGGCGACCATTCTTTCCAATGTATCTCTGTCCATTGTTTCGTCGTCGTCTTTGTCAAATTTTGCAGCACTCGCATCACGTGTCAAATCATAACAATCCGCACACATGTCTAACGTGCATAGACCTTCTTCACAATGATATGTTGTTTCACCATACGCACACCACGTACATGGAGTTCCTCTCCTTGTTTCAAAAAATAAAGGGTGGCCTTTTAAACACGTCATTTTACTACTTGGTCGGCGGTTGTTTGATTTCAGTCTTAATTGGTTGGCCGACGTATGACCTCTTATCAAACCTGATGTCAGCCTACCACCGGTACAGGCCGGTGCAACTCGTTTTGCTGATCGTTTGGAATACAACTGACACGTTTTTATATGCCTGTCATTTGCTAAACGAACGACTTTCGCGTCCAAGCTCACCAAAGAACAATACGCACACCTTGTCTCGTTGAATTTTGGCACTGATACACCATCTGCATCGTATGGACGATTTGATATAATCATACGATTTGCTACTACACCGTCGACTTCGCTGTTAAATAAAGTATCCCACCACACCCGATCTCTCACCGTCCATCCTTTCGTGCCTAAATGGTAGACTGATTCTTTTGGAAAGGCACAACACAGTGTGTGTGTGTCTGTGGCAGTGGCAGTACTTCTTAAATAGCACAAGACTGTTAATATATCGTTCTCTGCAATAGTGTGTTCGACTATTTTATATTGCCCAGTTTGTAATAAACCAGTTTGTACACCACCGGCATAGGTATACGTCTGACCCCATGTATATGCCTTGTCTACTTTCATCTGTTGAATCCTCGGTGGTACATCCATTGTATTTCTTGCTTGCCTGAAAGAACTGCCCGCCACCCGAAATTTTATTTCAGTTGTTCCACGTACAACACAAAAATCTTCACCGTCTCTTAACTTAAAATCGGAGTGTTCTGCACGTGACAATACAACTCTCCATTCTGGACGTGAATTCGTTTTATGTGCATTTACGGTCCAATACTCTTCCCATACTTCAATGCCCCAATACAAACAACGTCGTCCTGATTTGGGTGCATTTAACAAGTGATTTGGGTCGTCAGCAACACAACGACCAACAACTCGTTGGAGTGTATCAGGACTTGTTGGTTGTGCGTTAGAAACACCTGCACAGGGGAAATGATGTAGTACGTGGTGAGTTTGCGCAGCTTCCGTAGAAGCTGCACAACCCATAATTACCCCTCGCGCAGAGGCAACAAGTCTTGAACCGTGGTCCTCCCGGTGGTCCTCTAAGTGTCTGAACTCTGTAATGAACTGAACTCTTTGAAGTGGTGGTCGTCGTTGAAACTGACTTTTGTATCTTCTATGGTGTTGCTGGCTGGTGCGAAGTACTTAACCGTACACCAAGACACGACCAAAAAAAATTCTGAAAAATTACCGAAAGACAGTAGTCGGAATGTTGAACTCTGTGGCAATATACAACAGCAAAAATAATATATTAGCTCTGGATAATGATTACACACACACTTGTGTACACACCAAAATGCCACTGCACACAACAAACCTTCCGTGTTTTCTATTTTGTTCAGAAATGATACTTTGAGGTAATAAAAAAAGTTGAACTAACAGCACTCAAAGTGCACAGATTGAAAATTAAAATAAAATCATTTTATAAAATCACATACTGTACACCGTATGTTCCTACAAGGTACAAGTCAGGATTTTAAGTACTGAGTCGTATCCTTATTTTCTCTTCATACTTGGCAATTGTGTTGAATGTTGGCTACCATTACTTTTTAATATATTGAACGGTGGTCTTTTTTCATTTTCATGGCGATTTCTTCTGGCTTTGGCATCACCAATACGAATCAACATACGATCTTGTGTATTTAAATTGACTGGGTGACGCAGTGGAAATCGTGCTGTTAAATCTTCAACAAAACTACTCCAATTACCGTTACGTCCTAAACGTCTTAAATTACGACGACGTTGTTCAATTTCAAGATCTTCGTCGTCACGTATGATTTCAGGTGGTAAATTGGCATCAACACCTGAATCTCCACCAATGATTAATTGTTCGGTTTTTTTTAATTTTTCGTGGTCTGAATACAACAAAAAGGATAGTAATCCACGTAAACGCAATATTTCAACACTGTCGTCGTATTCTTCTTCGTTGGGGTCTATAAAGACAGGTTGTTTGTCTAGTTTGTCTTCGTTCTGTTCTTCGGGGTTGTTTATCGTGCTACCAGGCACTTCATTCTTTGAATCCGTTACATCCTTTGATCCAATTCGTTGAACAAACTTCAATGCATGTCCTGTTGTTTTTGATGATTCGATTTCTTCTCTCTGTTTCGTTTGTTTTTTTTCTTCTTCTTTTTGCAATTGCAAAGCTTTGTTTTTCAATGTTCTTTCCTTCCATGCTCTTTGTTCTGCTGCAAATTTAATTTTAGTCGTTTCTTCATCTTGCAATTCTGGGTGGGTTTCTAATATATCATGGATGGAACGAGCTCGTAATATCAATTGGGCATCGCTTGGTTTGACCCACACAGAATCAATCGGTGCATCGCTCGGTGGCATGCTGTTGTTTGTACCAGCACTATTGCTAGCACTATTGCTAGCACCAGCACCAGCACCAGCACCAGCACCATTGCTAGACTGTTCTTCTACTTGCACTGTGTTGGGTTGTTGACCTTCGCTGTTCTTTTGTGCTGCCGGTTGATGATTTGTGCTTGCTGCTCCTTTCTGATCATTGACGTTCAAAACATTTGATGCACCTAGTTGTGGTGCCAGTACGTTTGGAATTGTTTCAATGCCAACCACGGCCTCTTTATTTTCATTTGAATCATTTTGATTGTTGTTTGCAAAGGATCCACTGCGACTTTTGCCACCGCCACTGCCACCCGTATTATTACCACCACCGGATGCCGCGTGCGAGGCTCTGCTTCTTGCCAAACTTTCTAAACCACGTTGTTCAAACTTTTTATTGTCGCCCATCATGTCCAATTGTTTAATCGTACCTGGATGAATAATACTAACACTGTCAATAATGGATTGAAGCCGAACAATTTCTTGTTCGGCGTTGTGCAGTGCGAATTCAATGTTGGCACTTTTTGAAGTCACTCCTTCCAATTTTTTAATGTTGTTGAAATTCAATTGTATTTGATTTTCCAATGAATTTTTAGTTGCATTCAATGTATCTTGTGTGACATCCATCGTTTCACCAATGGTTTTAATCAATGCTTTTTGTTCGTCCAAAGTCCGCAACAACCTTACTCGAGTAAACATTCCTTCCACTTTGCCATAGGCTGCTTGATGGCGCCATACTTTAAACACTTGGTATTTTAAATCTCTTAATTTTTTTCGTTCCCAAGCAGACAATAAAATGCGTGAGGCTTGCTGTTCTTTGATTCTTGTTTGTGTCCATACGTACCAAGCACGAAACGGCACTTTCCACAAGGCCATGGAATAATTTTTCCATTCTTCAATGACAATTTTTTTTCTTCGAGTGGACAACGTTGCTTGTATTCGCCACGCTTTGACAATGTTGATAATTTTTTGATTCATGTGTCCACTGAACGCACGTCGTACACCAGCCAACTGTTTTGATTTCATGCTCCATGCTTGAAAATGAGATCTTAACATTTTGGTACCATGGTGTTGCATGATGAGAAACAAATTGTGTCTTTTTTGCCATTTTTGTCTGCCTGTGTATTTTTTTTTACCACCATGACCACCTTTGCCAATTTCACTTCTGCCTCGGACAAATTTTGTAATCAATTTAAAATATTTCCAAAGCATGACATCTTTGTAATGGTTGTTGGCAATTCTTCTTTTTTTACGCCACGGCAAAACAGCAATGTGGCACCAGCGTGTGAGAATCAATATTTTCCATGTTTTACTGCGATTTTCACGAATGAGTCGAGTCGCTTCCATGTTCATTTGATCTTTGATCATTTCATTTGTTATGATTTGTCCTGTTCTTGGTTGTCCTTTTGCTACTCTTTTGTTCATGATTTGTTCTCTTGCATTGTTTCGTCTTGATTTGTATTTTTGAGCAATGTTTTTTCTTGATCGTGGACCCATGGAAATGGACAACATTGCCTTCAATAACTTTTTCGTCATTGCCGATGTTCTTTTGGTGGTCAACACTACAATTTCCTTTTCCCAATTCAAACGGATCGGTTTCATGTGCATGGCATAAGCATGCCAAGCACTTAAATGTATCCGACGTATGGTTTGGTTTCGAATTGCTGCAAACAATGAAATAGTGTTGTTGATTTCTTCTCTTCTTTGCACCACACGGTTCAATTCTTTTCTCACTTGCCTTACTTTTCTTCTTCTCAACCGTCGCATTGATGTCAAGACAATTTTAAAACGTTCTCGAGTGGCCAAACCACGGTACCAACTGCTCAATATGGTCACTGCTCTGGAACGCAATTGTAATTTAATACTGGCATCTTTGGCATTGAACACACCGTCCAATAAGCCCAACGTACCATTGATTTCGCGTAATGTAAATGCCAGAGCGGTCCCTGCATCGTCGTCGTCTTCGGGTGTTTCGTTGGGCTGTTGTTTTTCGTCAAAGTGTGAGTGTTTTTCTTCGGACGGTGGTTGTTTTCTTTTGTTCGGGTTGTGGTTGCCACTGCTGCTTTTACCACCGCCGCCACCCATGGTTGCATTGGCAGCACGTTCCATTTGACGCAATCGTTCGGCCATCATGGCCACTTGCTGTCGCAGTTCGGCTACTTCTTGGTCTCGAGCATTGTTTCGAACGTGGGCACTGCCACCCTCTCTTTCACCTCCGCCACCGCCACCAACCATAGCGCTGTGTTCAACATTGGCATCGTAATACTTGGCGTCAATGTTTTGTTGTCGTAATTGTTCTTGTCCTTGTTCGAAACTTTTAGCACGTACACTCATTGGTGAACTCATGTACACGTCATGAAGAGGTGACAATTGACCCCGCAGCATCGGTGGAAGAAGTGAATCGTATCGAAATGAATCGTGCCGTGTAGTCCCCGTTTCCTCCATCGTCCTGTCGCCATTCATCATGGCTGCAGTGTGGTTTAATTTAGTGCCTAACTCACCCAACGTAGCAAATGGATTGTTGGCATCAAATTCAAGTGGCGTGGCCAGGTGTTGTTGGGGTTGGGGTTGGGGTTGTTGTTGGGGTTGTTGTTGGGGTTGGAGTTGTTGTTGTTGTTGTTGTTGTTGTTGTTGGAGTTGTTGCTGTTGCTGCTGTTGCTGTTGTTGTTGTTGTCGGATCTCTGCTTGTTGTTCCATAAACATGCGTTGCCGGAGCAACTGTTCTTCTCGTCGTGCCATGATGACATCTTCAATGGTACCCATCACAACCGAATCGGGGTGCACCGGTAATACACCAGAGATACCCCCAGAGTTTTGTGACAAAGAAATGGAAGCGGTGCTGGATTGATGTTGTGAACCTTGTGCCAGACTACCGTGAGCAGTCAATAATTGTGGCAGTTGTGGTTGGTTGGTTGCGTGGGTTTTTGAGTGAGGGTGGTGGTGGTTGTGTGCATGGGAGGAGGAGGGGGTTGGTGTGGACAAGGTCGGGTCAAGTCGATGGAGGTCCTGGTGTCCATGAAGTGGTTGTTGGGTTTTTGCCCGCTTGCGTTTACGTTTCATGGTACCAGTGGTGCCCGGTCGTCTGCCAACAACACCAGCATTGGTGGTGTTGATGCTTTTGATTTGAAACACTTCGCCGAAGGGTTGATTTCTGTTGACCTTTTTTCTGGCACCCACAGGTGCGGTGCCCGGACGCATTCTGATGGGTGGTGGTGTGTCGTTGGTGGTGGTGGATGGTGTGTTCCTGGTATTCTATGCTAATTGTACCCGAATGTATTCCGCCACAGGTTGCAACGATGGGTGGGTGGTGGGTGGATGGGGGCCTTTGCACGATCGTGTTGTGTTCCCGTCAACCGACAGCTGAAGTAATGAGGGGCCGCCGTCGATGTCCTCGAAATCGAGAGAATTTTCACCAGCAGAGCCACAAAACACAAAACTTTTAGAAAATTCTTGTACGTAGAAACGACCTTCCCGAGACCCACTTCCCGCTTTTCCCCCAATCCACCATCACATTCTCCACGAACCGTGGTTGTTGAAGGTTGTGTATTCCCATAGTTGATCACATCA
>Ga0115007_10002990_pt1 | contig 10336 bp, 7 predicted proteins | sample ArcOceMetagenome_2_FD_87166 | JGI IMG/M metagenome (GOLD analysis project Ga0115007, IMG submission 87166) | Marine eukaryotic phytoplankton communities from Arctic Ocean - Arctic Ocean ARC135M Metagenome | ecosystem: Environmental > Aquatic > Marine > Oceanic | place: Arctic Ocean | collected...
CTCACAATGGAAAAATCAGCTATCTGAAGCTGGATTGGTGGACGATTTTGATTATGAAAAACACACGAAACCCATCACAGGGAGCGGACAATATTTTGCCAATAATACAAAGAACATGCCGGGAACCAGTAAGAGAGAAGTTAACTTCATGTTGGATGCACGTGCGATGGATGTAAAAGATGAAATCGTGCAAGAAGTAGATAGACAATTGGATTCGATTGCGTTAACTTCGGATCATATGGATGAAGAAATCGCTCAAATGTTGTTTGGTGATTTCGAAGAGGGTGAGTTTGAAGAATTGAACGATGAATTCGTTCTTGATGCTGCTAAAGAACCAGAAGCGACGGCCGATGGTGATCAAGTCTTTGATTTTGCAGCACACGTTCAAGGGCTTATTGATAAGGCCAAGATGGAATCTCATGATGAAGCCGGAATGGGTGGTTTATCTACTATCCACGAACAAGGAAAAATGGACCAAGATTTTTTCTCTCAAGCCAAGCGAGTTGGCAAAGGCTACGATGAGGATAACGACGACGATGGCGATTCAGGATATTTTGACGAAAACGGCACTATTCCCGGTATTGTTCCTAAGTTAACACTATTAGAGGAACAGGCTCTCTGTGACAAATTCAATGAAGCTCTAGCCGAATACGACTCGGACGAGCTCGGGGAGGGATACGATGATGATGACGTGTTAGGTAATCGTCCTTTAGAGGGCGACACTCAAGTAGAAGCTGCACTGGATGATTATTTACAGGAACGAGATGATGATATCTTTATGCAGGGGAATCGTCATTACATGGATGGACCGAAAAATGGCGGAAGTGGATTTGCAGCACTGGTCGGAACTAAGATGGTGCCTGTAAAGGAAATCAACCTAAAGGACATAGATTGTACCATTCGCCCCATGGATGAAATCTTGGGTGAAGCTGATGATACTTTGAGGAATCCACATGCAGCCCCACCAATTGAAGAAGTTTTTATTGATGGCAAATCCTATTATTCTGAGAGAATGAGAAACCCTTGGGATTGTGAAAGTATCTTGTCTACGTATTCGAACTTAGACAATAATCCGATGACGATTGCAACTAGTGCTCGTCGAAGGCGACGAAAGCCTAAAAAAGGAAAATGTGGACTGGGAGATGATGACGAATCGACTGCCTCGGCTCCGGCTCAACATCATCAGATAATACAGTTGTCGGAAAAGACGGGGCTACCATTGGAAGTATTGCCAAGTGGCCACTATATAGATGATGGTTATTGTCCAACAATTGATGGAGCTGACACAATGATGAGTGTGAATAAAGGAGAGAAACGACACAAAAATGAATCAGCAGAAGAAAAGAAACTAAGAAAGTTGAATGTGAAAAAAGAACGCCAGGTAGCACGTATGCAGAAGAAGATGATGAAGGAAGCATTCAATGATGAGTTTAACAAGAGACAAAATGACTTGCTAGTTGATGATATGGGAGGGACAAGCGTATTTAGATTCTAAGCAGCTACACTAGACACAGCTATTGAATACTAGTAGCTCAATATTTTCAATTAAACTTTTTCAATTTTAGAAATTGAGATTTATATAATCAGTATAAACAGCGAAGAAGATGCTACTATCAACAATGCCGTTATCTCAAACGCTCGATCACAATCGCAGATGCACCACCTCCACCGTTGCAAATTGACGCACAACCTATATTTCCATCTCTATGTTTCAGCACATCGTATAGAGTTCCAATGATTCTTGCTCCAGACATCCCAATTGGATGACCCATCGATACTGCTCCACCAAATACATTGACCTTTGACGAATCTAGATTCAGTAGCTGCATATTAGCCAACGCTACAACACTAAAAGCTTCATTTATTTCGTGATAGTCCACGTCCGATAATTCAATACCCGCATTCTTTAAAGCAACAGGAACAGCGAGCGACGGAGTCGTCGTAAAATTGATTGGATCCTGTGCTGCATCACCAAAGCCTATAATTCTTGCCAAGGGAGCAATCCCTCTATCTAATGCTTCTTTTTCTGTCATTAAAACCAACGCACAAGCTCCGTCGTTCAGACTGCTAGCATTCGCCGCAGTAATTGTTCCGTTTCTTTGATCAAAGGCGGGTTTCAATGTTGAAATCCTATCAATTTTGATCGAATTTGGTTCCTCGTCTTGATTCACTACCAGTGGATTGCCTCCTCGTTGTGCAATTTCCACGGGAATGACTTCTTCGAATACACCTTGTATCAGTGCTGATTGTGCTCTTTTATAAGATTCAACAGTGTACGCATCCTGATCTTCTCGTGAAAAATTATATTCTTTAGCACATTTTTCACCACATATACCCATGTGTTGATCATTGTACAGATCCCAAAGTCCGTCGTTGATGACCAAATCTACTACTTCAGTGTTACCGAGCTTTTTCCCAGTTCGAGAATTTTTCAAACAGTGTGGAATGTTCGACATAGATTCAAATCCACCAGCAATAATTATATTATCACTGTCACTACCACTACCACTACCACTGCATTGTAATGCTTGACTAGCCATCATAACAGATTTCATGCCCGAAGCACAAACTTTGTTTATGGTAGTGCAAATTGTCGTTGGTGGCAAACCAGCATAAAGAATTGCCTGCCTCGTTGGGGCTTGACCCATCCCCGCACTAACAACATTGCCCATGATACATTCTGAAACATGGATGTCATTTGGAAGCTTGTCCAGTGCTCCACGGATAGCCAACTTTCATTAAAAGAAAAGGTAGGAAAAAGTATCGTCAGATAAATAATACAATATCATCGTTAACGTACATTAAAATCTGTATATCCAATAATATACCGGAGGAACTTTCCGTATTTTTTTAAATTCCGTATTCACTTACAGCCGCCAACTCAGAACCCTTGAGGGAAGAAAAATTTCCCTATCAAAAGAAAGAAGTGTATGCATTAAGTGAATGAGAGGTGGTGAAAAATAATAGTAACAATGACGGAAAATGTGAATCAATCGAATCAAAGAATCATTTTTGATTTTGAATATTTCATCTTTGATAGAATCCTCGTTCGCCTCGTTCGACGAATATTGAATATATTATCATCATTTGTCACGTACACAAAATTTGGCTATCGGAGTACGAGCGATTGATGCGATTACTATTGAAGACATTTTATTATGGATGGCTGTTAAGTTGGTCGATTGTAAGGGATAATTATTGTAACACTTGAAATAATAATAATAATAATAATATGTTGGATGATTGATTGCGCTAAGAACGATGTTGTAGACCACCTACTTCTTTAACGTCAGCGACGTTCCTGTTGTTGTTGTTGTTGTTGATGAATGATGGTGATGCAGTGGAGGTCGTAAGCTAGTTAATTCTTCTTGTTGTAGGGCAACTGATTTGATTGATCGATCGACGAGTATATGATGGAATTGTTGTCAGGAGGGAATTCAGAATTGAGAAGAATGCTCTCAAATTTCTCAAATTAGGGGGAATTTTTTGTTGTGGGAGAATTTTTCGTCGACATTTCAGATTTTTCGGTGAGCGCGAGTCGTGTACTAAAGATTCCTCTAAGTACTATAGGCGCGCCCACAGAGAGAAATGCAGAATGCAGTCTAAAGTCTAAAAAAAAAGCAAGCAAAATGAAATATGAAATGAGATTGAAAAAAGAAGCATCGGTTTTGTTTGCTGTACAATGTATGCTATCATCAATTCTTTTCTTCAAACAATATTCGTTTCTGGAAGTTCAAACTATCAACTTTGATACAAAAGTTTTATAATTGTAATTCTAGGCAGCTTCTTTTATTCAAATCTCCGGATCGGTAGGTATGCGGTGTTGGTCGGCCACTATCCCAGCATGGTTTGCTGTTGTTTGTGTTATTGCAAAATCAACAGTAGCAACGGCGACTCTCCAAGATTCCTTTATTGTGACATCTGAACAAGAAAATACCAAATCTAATCAATCTAATAGGGTAGAATCTATACGTCAACTTCGAAGACATTCGAATGGACCTGGACAGAAAGATATAGTAATACAACCGGATCTTGAACAGTTAACACAGGAACAAGAACAAGATCAACACAAATCGCCCCCACAACTTTTGAGTGGATCCGGAGATGATAATGAACAGAGTGACATAATTCCTGTTTGCCAACACGTACGATTGGACTTTGCTAAAGCTTCCAATGGAAGAAAAATGTTCGGTGGTCTTTTCGTGAAAGGAGAATGGTTTCACACCTACGGAGTTATGATTCACGCTGAGGGTCACAATGGGGAAAATGACATTCATCCAATGATTTTTGATTCCTCAAATGTTGAAACGAATGGATTAGAAGGTAGTAGTGATATTTTTTCCCTTGGGTCTCCTAACTTCGATTGTGGAGGATTCGGAGTTGGAAGGGGTGGTAGGGAAGGCCAACCCGGAGAAAATTGTCAACGACTTGAAAAGATTTTGATGCCATCTCGAGTATCTGGTTCTCCAAATACAAATACAAATACAAATACAAATACAAATACAAATACAGGTATTAAGATCGGCAGCAGCGAAGGAGCATCCTCTGAACCATTACTTGGTGGTGTCCTTATGTTTGAGTTTCATAATAAGTGGACGAAAGTTGACAGTATAGAATTATTAAATATCATGGGTGAAGAAAATGAAATACTGGCGGTACACAGTAATGGAACTGCAGAAAAGATTAATTTGGTGTCTGTAGGTCAAAATGGATTTCAAGATAAATATTTGGGTCTAGATAACATCAATAGACTGTACATCACACTTAATTCAATTGCTGGGGTTTCTGGGATCAATTTATGTGTAGTGGTCGATAGTGCATAATTATAATGGAAATAGCCTTTTATATATATTATCTAGAAAAACAGATTGAATCTAAACTATTTTAGTGTGTAGTTCTTGAGTTATATCTAAAATTCCCAGCAATCAACACCCATTACAAGGTGCAGCTAAGCAACTACAACCAATACAACTAACAGTAAAAGATAATATATATGATTGGTAGCATATATGGAAGCTAGATTGAATCTAAACTATTATTTTATAAAATATCTGTGCTTGAGTAATATGCCCGGATAGTGTAATATTTTTTAACTGTATTATTAGAAGTTTATTCGTACGGAAAACGATTTTATTTTTCCTTTCCGAAACAAGAAAAATAATAATTACATCGTTATCTATGCTATTTATTATATGTATATACATTGAAACTGTAATTTATGGATGCAAAAAAAAAACGACTTGTATATATATATATATACCCCCATCCGTTTGTATGCGTATGAAATGAACCAGCCTCCTAGAAAATGAACTGGCTCTATTTATAGAATAGAAATCGATACTTCATCGTACGTTGTTCGTTCTCGTAAATGTTATGAGTGACAAATAAATGACAAAACCATTCTACGTTTTTTTTTTCCTTCTTCATTCTTCTTCTTCATTTTCTTCTATCTCTTCTTCTACTTCTACAAAACCAAATGTTGACTCCCCACTGTATTGGATGTAAAGAAATCCATCTTCATCTTTTTGTTCCTCGTATACTGTAGACATCAACGCGGCATTTGGAGGAATAGAATTACCACAGAATAAGAACAATGCTTTTTCTGGTGCTAATTTAATTCTCTTCCGAATCACCTGTAATAATAATAATAATAATAATAATAATAATAACAATAACAATAGTAATAAACAAAGGATTAGTAATTTATTTATATAAATTAGTTTACATGTATTAAAGTTATTAATTTAATTTAACTTACGTAATGATACTGACCAACGGTAAGATCGGCTGGTACCAAATATTTCTTTTTATCAATATCTGGAATATCTGATCGATCTGCCTTTTCACAAATCACTGGAACACGATCTGGGTATTTGGCACGGATACGTTCAGCTTCCGACTTCCGCTTTTCTGTGATAACGAACGATGGGCAAGGACAAGGAAAAGGAATATGAGCATATACATATATTGTTCTGATTTAATAAAACAAAATCTTCGACGTGTAATCAAAAAGCGACATTATAATATAATATTATTACTCAAAATATTTTCATAAAATTCTCACCTAGTGGGTGCTCTTCCTTAAATGGTTTGCTCATGGTTGATATTTGTTCTTGTTACAGGTAGTATTTTTATTGGTTTTCAATTGTATCGGATTACAGTCTAGCTAACTTAGTTGTTGTAATAGAAAGGAAAGCTTATTGACAGGACCAGATAGGAAGAAGCATACTGTAGAAAGAAATTATTAGAGTTGACACGCGTTGTTCTTTTTCTCGCGTTGTTTCCGGTAAACAAGATTCGATTTCCATCCATGTTCGAATGTCATCCATCTCACACAAAATTGTTCTTTTTTTTTTCGACAAAATTGAATCGTGTCGGAGCATGACTCAAAGATTTCAATTCTCACGCGCAGAGACAAAAGAATATCATCGTCGCGCGCTTTATTCATTTCAAGGGATGATTTTTCTCTCTTACTTTAACTTTTCTCCTACTTTCTTCACATATGATCGACCATGAAAAAGAGATCAGCATAGCGCTATCTCCACTTCCTTCTAAGCTAACTAAAAGCTGTCAATTCGGAAAACGATGGAGGAAGAAACGAATAATCCATATATGGCTTTGAGGGCGGCCAAGATCGCTCGAAATCAAGCCAGATTGAAGGAATTAGGACTGTATACTTTTCCAAAAGCAAAAACAAGAAGAACAACAAGTAGGAGCAATAAGAAGAAACATACACCACTTATATCAGCTGTTGTGACACCTAGTCGACGCTCGTCTAGAATTTCGGGTCAACCGATTAAAGCTAATTATATTGAGGTCAGCAATACTCTTTTGAATAGACATCAGCGTGGGACGAAACGTTCATTGACCGTACACGGTGATGACGATGACGATGACGCCGACGAAAGGATCCACGATGAGAATAAACAGTTGAAAAGGAAGATAATATCATCGAAAAAACCATCGTCGTCAGAACCTGCAGCCAATTCAGTCCGTTCAATTTCACTGGATACATCTAAACTTGTTCTCAAGTTTCTTGGTAAGCCGATTGAAACATTTGGAAAGGATTTTGTGATTCAAAATACTTTCCGTGAAGCAGCTTACCCAGAAGACATACAACGATTACAGGGAGCTTCACGTCTTTCTTTCAATAAGTACTGTGGCGTACAAGAATGGAAGAATGCGATATATCTTTGGATTAATTTAGGAGGACAAAATTCTTTAGTGAATGATTTCTCTTCAAACGGACGTCGTGTATCATGGTTTGGAGGTAGCAAAATGAGAGAAGATTCTCCAGTTATTCAAAGATTAATTCATATGGGAAAAGAAAGAGCGTCAAATAATCCGTCTATATCATCTAGTAGAATCATATTATGGTGTCGACATTATGATGTACAAACGAAAAAACTTCTCCCATACACATGCCTGGGACGGCTAGCATATGAAAGTCATGTTCCAGGATCTCAACCTGTTGCTTTTACTTGGAGATTAATCGATTATGATTCCATAATGGATAATCAAGCAACGAAAGAGTACTTTCAAGAAGTAACCGGTTCTGGATAATGATTGGGTCAACATAAAAAAGTACGATCACGAATGAACGATGATATTTAAATTAATTATTGAATATCAAACATGTTTCTATCTATCGCATTTAAGAAAACAAGAATACAACCCTGTAAACAAACTTTTGGCATATTTTGTTTGGCAGACTGAATGTTTAATTTTTCAATTTCAAAAATAGTTGATATAGATTCTTTGATAGGACAAGTTAGAGTGTAGTCGTACTTGGTAGTCAGTTAGTCAATTAAAAGTTTCAAATAAAATTTGCCAAAAAGCTACCGTACGAAAACAGACGTAGTCTCGCCCGTGCACCAATCGTCGTTGAGAACCTCATCATCGAAACTCTCGACGTCTATTCAATTTATTTGTTTTGTTTTGTTTTGTTTAAACTCGTTAAATTGCTTACACAAAAAATAACGAACTGAACGATAGAGCGAGAATATAATCATCTTAGTATAGAATAATCTTAGAATTCAAATCGATAATATGCCATCATCATCATCAAGCATCGATGATAGTGTGGATTGGAACAAATCCATCAGTTCCATATTGGAATCCTCAGAAATCAAGCAGGTCAAGAAGCTTCGTAAAATGGTATTGTTATCGTTGCAAATGGACGAAAGTGACAAGAGCTCCAAGAAATTATTCAAAAAGGCAATTCAAAACATGGAGGAGTTGGGAAAGGTTCAATTGGAGGCAGATGGGACCATCAGCCTTATAAAAACAAAGAGAAACAAGAAAAAGCGAAAATCATCAACCACAAATGAAGATGGTGAGGAAAAAAGTAAAAAGAAAAAGAAAGAAAAGAAAGAAAAGAAAAAACAAAAGACAGACCACGAGACATCTGAAATTAATGATGATAAAGATAATGGGAACAATAGTGAAGACGACGATGAAATTTCCGCGGAGAATGGAGGGAAAGAAACACAAGATGAAGACTCTGCCACGAAGGATCAAAGCAAAACTAGTTCATCTTCGTCATCCGAAAAGAACAAGCCGTGCAAGGGAAATCCACAAGGCGTTACTCGTCTCTTCCTTGGTAACCTCCCATTTTCCGTAGACGAAAGTTCACTCGGTGCCTTTTTTCCTGGTGAAGTCACCCACATCAAATGGATCACGGATAAAGAGACTGGTAAATTCTACGGCTCAGCTTTTATAGAAATGGACAATTCTACTTCTGCTGCCGATGCTGTTGCAATGGCAGGTTCAAAACTGATCGGACGACCTCTTAAAATCAACTTCGCTGAGGCTAGAGAAGGCGATGTTTGGCCGCCACCGAAAAAAGTGATTAGTGGTGGTAGTACTACTGGAGGACAAGCTGGTGGGACGGGTACGAAGGCTATGAGCGCTAAGCCTGATGATTGTCTAAAATTATTTATCGGCAATCTTTCGTACGATATTGACGACGAAGGAATTATCAAATTTTTTGGAACTGTTGATGCTGAAGTAAAGGCTGTTCGTTGGTTGCACCACAAAGAATCGGGCGACTTCAAAGGATGTGGTTTCGTCGAGTTTTGGAAGACAGAGGCGTGCGAAAAGGGAGCTACTTTGAACGGAAAGAATCTTTTGGGACGACCAATTAGAATTGATTGGACTGATTAATGATAGCATAGTAGTATATGCATAGTTTGGTACCTTTTCAGATGCATTTTATGAATGAAAGAAACTATATCTTTGTATGAAGTTACAGCGTTTTCTTAATCTAGTAACAATAGTCATGACATTTAAAAAGATTCCTACATTGTACCTCTATCTATGTCTTCATTTTGAAAAACATCAGCATAACTTATTATCACTTTCCACTAGGTCATATATGATAGAGTAACACATTTTTTTCTGTTTGCTTAGCTTAAAAAATGTCAGAAAAAGGGATAATCTTCATCCTTCGTTGCTATTTAAAATAAAATTGGATGTTGTTTAAAGAAAATTATTAGCTGGACCGCAACAGAAGGTACAGTCATATCAGAGTTCTGATGTGTCCTGGATGAGTGGCATTTGATAAGTTCATATATATTTATATTATAATGACTTTACAAGAGATACACCCATGGTCTCTTTTAGCATATATATTATATGCCAAAAGAAAGGAAAGTACTAATAGTAAGAATAATATATAATAATATATACTACTACTACACTACTAACTACCATCAGCTATGTGTGTGTGTGTGTGTGTGTGTGTGTGTGTGTGAGTGAGAGAGAGAGAGAGAGAGAGAGAAAGTATGTGTTTCTAATATACTACTATACAACAATAATGGTTGATGATCTAACTACTACTTATACTGACATCCACTGTGAATGCTAATGTATATAATCAGTACAAGGAAATTTCTCAAATTTCTATGGCCAGGATCATGATCAGCACAAATTTTTGACCATATTAGCGCGATAACAGTAATTAACGCAATCACTCTGAGAATGCACTTTTCAATACAATCTGCGCATCATATTTTTTAGCAAAACGCTGTACAGCCCGTGTAGTTTAGCACACAAAATTAAAAATCATATATAAAAATTATTAATTAAGGCCTCTTTTCTTACACTCATACAAGGACCCCTAAGCACCCCTGTCTATGGGGGTTGCTATCATAAGATAGATCTATTTGCGTAGATTATGTACCACCCTGCTATGGGGTGTGTAGAGTAAAAATTGATGTCGATAAACAAAGTCTACGATAAACCGCGGAATACTGCAAAAAACACACTTATTTACCGTAGACTTTACTTATCACTTAGAATGGGGACTGAGAAGTACCAACCAAGGGCATACATC
>Ga0115007_10002991_pt1 | contig 10335 bp, 4 predicted proteins | sample ArcOceMetagenome_2_FD_87166 | JGI IMG/M metagenome (GOLD analysis project Ga0115007, IMG submission 87166) | Marine eukaryotic phytoplankton communities from Arctic Ocean - Arctic Ocean ARC135M Metagenome | ecosystem: Environmental > Aquatic > Marine > Oceanic | place: Arctic Ocean | collected...
CTTCCACCACTCACGTAAATAAGGACTAGCTAGCTTATCCTATATGCTTATTTCTACTAGAGAGTGACATCAAAAGAAATGATTTAAAGTGAAGACTAAGATAGCTGTACAGTGTATTATTATTATTTAGGTTGCGGTAATTACTACACTGTATTATTATTTCCTACGATAGAAAATATTTTTAGAATAATACTTGGAATGTTTCATCACCTATTTGATATAAGAATCCTAGTAGAACAACTTGCATCAACCAACGGACACCGTGAAATGTAACGGGAAGGGGTTCACTATCCATCGGTAATTTTGCACCATGTGTATACATATAGATATTTGCAGGTGTGACCAATGTTGTTAATAGGAATAATCCTGCCGCACAATCCGATTCTAATCCAGCAGTCGAAGTAAAGGGGGTAATTAATAACGACGAAGATGAAGACGATACTATCGATGATATACCACTAATTAATAAACCCAATCCAAAGACAAATTCTGCTATTCCCGTCCACGCAACATGAAATTGTTTTGATCCTGGAATATACCATATCCCCCAAGAACCACGTGATGGGTATATATTTTCATATTCCTTTGCAACAGTAAAATGTGTTATACCTGCCAAGGAATAAATCAATCCAAATACTATTGGCCATGTATATCTAAAAATTTCATACGGATGTGGATAGTTATTATTGAGTGTCGTTGAAAATAATGACAAACTTGATGTAAATAATGTTGTTCCAACACCTAATGAAAGGAATATTCCCAGAACAATAATAGCTTGTATCAATTCATCTTTAGTGTTGATTCCTGAAACTGATGGTAATTTACATCCCTCTTCTCCAATCCCGGCTGTCAATGATGATGATGATGATGATGAAGATTCGGTGGTGGTGGCAAAAAGAGACGACGTCGACGACGACGACGACGACGACGACGACGAGTCATCATTCGTACTGCCTTTAATAACATTTCGTCTGTGAAGCGTTGATGATGTTGCTGGCATCATAACATTATATGTTTTCCTACTTCCAATAATAGCGGCATTGGATGTGACTCGTCTAGTATTCAAGGAGAATCCTTCCACTGGGACATAAGAATAGTCATAAAGTATGGCAACAATAGCAAGAGTCAGGAATAAATTACTCAAGGTCATAATCTTGTTGTAACAAGACATTTTTTCTCTGCCTCTCTTGATAACTTCTAAACTTGCTGTTGATAAAATTCTGATGACTTCAACGGTAAGACTTTAGTTATCCAACTTTTGTATAACTACTTGTAGTTTGTAGTTTGTAGTCCCCCCCCAACCAATTTGTAACTCGTCTCTTTCCCTCTCTTTTTTCTTTTGATTTTTGATTTCTTCGTCGTGGCGGCATAAATGTAAAGATAAATATACAATTATTGATTTAACACAATGATTATTTAGGTTTTAAACAAGTCGTTTATTTACGAGTATTTGGGGCTTATGGTATCGTCACTACAACTCACTAAGTATTTCTTAAATGTCGATTCGAAAAAGCGAACCTAAATCTCATTTTTTTAAAATTATTTAACCGATGACTGTTAGTCGTAATATCAAGAATGCGTTGTAGTCTTCAGGGTGGGTGGTGACATTATCGACTTATCAATTCAGGCAGACCATAATGCAATATGTGACTTCAAGATGTGCTGCAAATTGAAACTATTAATGATGTTAACGGTCATAAGATTATGTTTAGCATAAGGCACCACTGTTGACTTGTATTACATTCCTTTTACATTGTTGGAACTTATGTTTTTATTAGCATCACTTCATGAATGGTATATTATTATTACAGAGTAGTTAGTAGTTAGTAGTTAGTAGTTAGTAGAGTGTTGGTTGGTGGTACCATATTAACTTAATCTTGTAAGAGGAACCCCTCTGGGTTGTATCACTGGTATGGTATTGGTACCACTATTATTATTGTTAGAAAATTGATCCATCATTACTTGCATTTGGTTGGTGGTTGGAAGCAGCTTCTTCTTTGGAAATACATTGGAAATACACAACTCCACCCTGGAAAAATGGGCAAAAATTATTTTATTTCTGAATTTTTTTTAAACATCACTTGAAGATTTTCAACCCTAGTAGATATTAGAGTACAAAATCAAACCACACGCTCTCATTGCAGTCTTTTTGAAGAGGGGGTATCGTATCGCATGCGCCCAACTTGGTTGAGAGCCAATATATTTTCATACACCACCTATGACTGAATGTTTAACAGTTACTTGAACATACAGAGTGGTGAGCTTGGCTGATTCTGGGTTTTAAATTCTGATATTTTTAATAGGTCATCAGTGTTGTTGTTACCAAACAAACATGTGCAAAAACCAGATGCCCTTACAAATAAATAAAAAGTTAGAGTGATCCATAAGTCATACAATCCCATACGCGGACTGTATATTTTTATTATATCGCCGATATGCTGTCGCGTAGTCACTTTTTGTGGTGATACAGCATTGGTTTGAAACCGGTAACAATGTAAGGAATGCATTAGTTTGAATCACATGCATTTTTTGGTCATTAGCAATATTATATATTTTAATGGCATAATTGTTACTCAACACATGCATAATTGTTCTACAACACATTCAAACAAAAGTGCGTGTGCGGGTTAACAGCTGTAACTCGTTATTGAATCAATCATTAATAGTGTTGAAATGTTTAATTTAACACGTGATTATCAAGCATAAATGTAGTATGGTTGTAGAAAATTATTTACATTCAACGCTACGTAAACAATTCTAACGGTAACCTTCATCTTGAAATTAAACTTGACTTGAGAGTCTGATGCCACAAAACTCTTGTTTTACGGTTACTCTGGTCCTGGAAGACCTATCATTTTCAAGATTGCGAATCGAATCGAATCGAATTGAATTGAATTGAATTGGATTGAATTGAATTGAATTGAATTGAATTCTACAGAAAAGGGCAAGATCAGATAAGTTCATAAATTATAAAAAGGCAGAAACTAAAACGCTATCTTAATACTACTTTTAATATACTTTTTTTATCACACGATGAATAACGTTGCCGTTCTACTAAACAATAAAGGTGTAGACCTACTCACGAAAACTAATAGGGCTGCGTCTATGAACATGCACGCCGGGAACATGAACAACACGAACGAAGACAACATCACTAATAATAATAATAATCGAAGAACAGCTACAACGATTAATACTACCGATCTTGATCGAGCTACATCGTACTTTGAACAATCTCTTTCTCTGATATTACGTAATACCGAAATCCATAAACATCAGGGGGATTTTTTCTTTTATGAATCAGATGAACAAGGTATGATCCAATACGAAGATGAGAATATCGGTGCTCAACTGACCAATAATCTTAACCTACAAGATACTGGTGCACAAATGAATGGTATCGACGATGAAAGTTTCATTCATTGGAAGGCTGTTAAGATTGGCCATGATGAAACCGAGCAAATGAACATCGATCATAACAATCAAGATGGAGGAGAGTATAGATATTTAAGTACATCTATATTTCATTCAATGATTTGCATATACAATCTTGGTTTATGTTATCAATATAAGGGGATACAAACATCATCAAGAAGTTTACTAGAGGCAGCAGTCGATCATTACATGCAAGCATATGAATTAGCAACACGATTCCGATTACAACATATCGATCAATATATGTTGCTTATGGCCACCATGAATAATTTAGCAACAACGTATTCATTTTTGAATGATGTACAGCGTCGGGATGTATGTAATTCATATCTACTATCGACATTGATGCTATTAACAACATCAGAAGAGGGACAAGAAGAAATATCAGCTTCATCATCATCAGCTGCTAGTACCAATAGTAAGGATATGTTAAGAAGACGAGGACATCAAACAACTTTCCAAAGCTTTTTGTCCAATGTTACGTATCTAATATTACAAGACAGTGCTGCCTCTGCCGCATAGCTAATCAGGGATGATATCATTAACTCACACGAAGAATTAAGATAAATCAATTAAATTATAGACTCATTCTTAGACAACACAAAACAAAATACATATTATATTATCTGCCTTAGTCACACTGTTTTGAACTAGTAGTCTCTTTAGCCAATATCAATGAAGAATTGAATGATGTTAGAATCAAATTATTGTATATTGAAGGGACTCATGAAAATCTTCAGTAACTCTGAATATTATTGGCAAATACAATCTTGGACAAATATGTGCACCAAATGGAGACTGGAGAGACATATTGAGTAGCAATTTTATATTAATACTACTTGTACCTAAAGTCATTGGTAGTAACAATTCCAATCAAGGTAATTTTCTGATGTTGCTCAAACATATGTACTAAACTGTGTAGTTTGAGAGTCATTGCCAGAATATTTAATGTGAGTGCTTAATCATAAAGCTTTCGTAAGCATCTGTACTCACATTTCTGTAGATTGGATGTGGAGCAACAATTGAACTTTTCTTAAGAGACATTTGATAAAACAGTGTGTAGATGAATGTAGTTTTGTTTTAAAAATAAAATCTGGATAAGATATAGCTGGGGGTTGGAGAATTTATCTAGCTAGTAGGTGGTGTGAAGCTTAGTACATTTCTTAAACGTATATACAGTAAGATTTTAAAAAATTAACACTTTGTTCCAAGCAAAATAGATAAAACTCAGAGATGGTCCAAAGGATTTGTCTGTTACATGAAATCTTAATTTGTATTACACTATTTCTCCTCCTTCTTCCTCTTCTTCTTCTTCTTCTTCTCCTCTTTATGGTAGACGATCTTGCGAGCATGAGATCCACTTTCGAAATAATCCTTATGATCGAAGTTAATATATTCATGACCAAATGTTAGACAGTTTTCCATATCAGTGATGTATGGTTCAACTTCTCCACAGTTCTCGTCGATCTCGCAACAGAAACCTTTTTCAAAGAAGCGGTAAGATTTTCGTAAGGTAAGGGGAAAATAAATGGCATTATAAGAGAAAAACAAGAGCAAGATGTATCAAATTATTAAGAAATTTGAACAGAGGACAGAAAAGTAACACACACGTCACAAGATGTACCAATCGATCGCTTTGAGCTTTAGATTGTTATATGGCACTAAGCTTTGTTCCGTTACTACTTACTGTGACCATCGACGGTGAAAAACGGGACAAATGTATTGTGCCGAGAGGTTGCCAACAACCACGCAGCTTTTCCAAATCGTGATCCTAAATGACCAATAAATGCATGCCCATGACTTAACAACCAAAGATCAGCCACAGCGGTCTCCCCTAATATATGTTGGTTCTTATTTTCATCAGCTTCAATACTTTCTGCCTCGTACTGGAAGTGACTGCGTGAATAATTCAAAAAATTCCATTGATCTACTTCAACTTCTTCGCCCTTGTTGAATGTCTTATGATGAAGAATCTCCTCCATAATATCACCCGCATCGTCAGTGGCGACGTAAACATGAAGGGGTCGTGTATTAGGGACTAGTTGTCTAATTCGTCGAATAGCCCCCAAGTAGACGTCGGTTTGATAACACATACGGTTGATGCCAAATTGTGCAGGAGAATCTAATGGGGAAGGTTCTTTTTGATATAATCGAGGACTCTCTTCGTTACAGGAATCCCCTCGTCTCATATGAAGACCAACGATGAAGGGATCACCATCATTATTTTTATTAGTGTCATCACTGCCACCGTTTGTTGTTTTTATCTTATCAAACTTCTTTGTATCATTTTCAGTCGATATTGATGGTACCGCTATACTCGTCAGATGTGCTTGGTAGATTTGTTCGAGGAAGGGTCTTCGATTAAACATTAATCGTGTGATATGTGCGAACATCAATAGACTGCCAAGTGGGGATAGTATTTTATTATCGTTTGATTGTTGGTCCTGTAAGAATTTATTTAATCTTTTGCGAATTTGAAGCTTAGTAGATGATGATACTTCTTCAGATGACGACAAAGTTGTTGAGTTAAAATAATGTTCAAACCATCGAATAGAATTGTGTTCCATTATTGTTCCGGCTGAGTCTTCTTCGTCTGTTATTCCTTGATAGAAACAAGAAACACCCCGATAGTACATGATGCTATAAGTGCTACCCCTATTTACAGAAGTACGATTTTTTTGACAATCGGGATACCAACGTGGGTTGACAAAAATTGATTTTGTGCGTCTATCATAATTTTTTGGTAAAATATTATCACTCCTCCATGCTTTCCAAGTATCTATTGCAGCGTATTGAAGTTGTTTCCCTATTGGTAAATATAAACCACCATATGTTTCTCCTCCGTCGACGATGGACGTTTCTTTGATAGCCCTTCTGGTTTCTAATCCAATCCATACAAGTGCGTTTAGATGATTTGGATTACTATGCGGTATACAAGAAATCGAATCGAGACAATCCACTGAAATGATATCACAACGACAAAACGTTTTGTCGAGGCTTGGATTTACAAATGATATTTCCAACCTAGATCGATCTTTAATGTTACTGCTGTTACTTGTACCGGCATCATCGGTAGAAATAGTAGAAGAGAAAGACTGGATCATATTTTTTGTGATTTTCTTTACATCGATAATAACGTCATTGGGAATGTAACCATGTTTTTTCGTACTCGTTTTCGTTTTCGTTTTCGTTTTTGTCGTGATGACAGGCAGGTCGACGGGTACTGCTAAATTCTCACTTTCTATAGCAAGGCGTGTGATCTTCAGGTTGACGTACACGACGTATCCAAATATTATCGACGCCGATACCGAGAAGAAGAAAAAATATGGACGTTTCCCCCTCTTCTTTTTTGCAATTCGAGATCGTACCATTTTGCATTACTTATAATTGTACAATATTATGCCAAATAATTAACTTTCTGAATTCAAATATTGATATGATATATGATATGATATGATATGATAATAAATGATAAGTAGTACTCTATTCATCTGAATCTTTCTTCATTCGTGATCCGTCTTCCTTGTTTACTTATTCGCCTATCCTCAGCAGCAAGGCATCGAACATGCAGTCATCGTCCTTTTTTAATTTCATTTCTACATAGTACTTCAGATTTGAAGTTTTTGAGATCAAAGTGTAATTATTTTATTAACAGTTTATTTGTTAGTGTATTAGTATATGTTCGCTCGTTTCTACGTGCTATTTTTAGCAAATTTTTGGTTTTTACTTACTTAGGCCTTACATTGGAAAAATAGTAAAATTTGATTTTTTTTCCATCTGCATCCTATAAGATCACAAGATCACACCAATTTGTAGTATATATCAGAGATTAATATCCAATTGAATACAGTCATGTTTTTTGTATTCAATTTTAGAACAGAAAGAGCCTGTAGCTTTGTCGAAACGGAAACAAATCTAACCTTCACTCACTATTCTAAAACAAAAAGTACAGTGTAGTGATAAGTTTAATAATAAGCACCATATTATTTTTATAGATATGATATGATGTAGAATATAACATTAACAACATTATTATGGTACACAAACGCAACTTTCTGGCGTTTTCATTCTGCAACCGAAAAAAATCTTTATTATTACGACGGTCTTGTTTCATTCTGTTCAGGGGGCGGTATCTGTGAGAGCTAATTGCAAACGTTCACTAAAGAGTTGGCACATATAGAGCATTCCATCGTCTCCTTTGCATGTGCCCACTCCAAAGTCTTCGAAGTATGGATTCAATAAATTATACCTCTCTCGACCCTGCTTTTGTAACATCGTTGATCGGTGAATAGCTCGAATGGATTCTCCACGGAGGACATTTCCTACATATGTTGTTTGAAGAGGGTTCAATCCATTTGATGCAGCCATCGATTCCGCGCTCTTCCTAGCTAGATCATCCATTGCAATATTACGAGATAACGGTTTAAGACCTCTTTTCATCCGCTCGCGATTTATCAGAACGTGATTACTTGCAAAATAGGATGTACTGTGGATTTCTTCTTCTTTATATTGAACAAGATCCATGAGAGACGATTGTTTACCTCTTCGTCCCGCTTCTCGATGGAGCATCATACTTTCAGCTCGCCTAGCGACTGGTGGACGATCGCCGCCTTCGTCACCTTCTTCTTTAGTCAACTTTTGAGACGGTGATGGAACAATAGGATTGCTCTTATTTCTTCTAACTTTATGTCTTACTAGTTCATTTTGCATATTCGAATAACTTTCTTCTTTGGCTGTCTCTGACCTCCTAGGTTTGGATGGCATTTCATCGCGTCCTTTGCTATTTTTTGACGACGACGCCATAGAATTTTCTTGTTCATCATCAGAATTATTTTCCGATAATTCATTGGTCGTGCCTAATATGTTATAACTATCAGCAGATTTCGATTTTGTCGGTTGTCGAGTCCTGCCACCACCATCTCCTGATGGTCTTATCCTTGCAGATCGTTGTTTTCCTTGTGGTAATCCTTCATTTGATTTCTGCCGTTCTGGTTTCTTCACGGGTTCACTAGCAACACTACGAGATCCTCTCCTCTTTGGTTTGCTTTCAGCGTCTTTATCTAACATCGCTCCAAGCGTATTTTTATCATCATCATCTGTTACTGCTGATGGCCTTCTCTGCGGTCGTTTCTTGTGTCGTCCTGGACTGTGTGCTCCTTTCTTGAGTCGTCCTGGACTTTCTGATCGTTTTTTCACGGCACCAGGACTCTTTGATCTCTTGCTACTACTTTTTGTTGAACTGTCTCTGTCTCTTCTTTCTTCTTTTTTCTTCAATCGACCAGGACTCTTTGAACGTTGCTTAGGACTTTTGCTGGTTTGACTTTCATTACTAGGACTGATTGATCGTTCCCGAATACTGTTTGATCTCATACTTCTTCTAATTCTTGATACGCCAGGACTTTTCGACCGTTGCCTTCCGCTTAACCGGCCCGGACTCGCAGCTCGTACCGCTCGATCAAATAACTTTCTTGCACTTTTCCCAACACTATTTACTGAATTTGGTTTTTCGTCGTTCAAAGTATATTCACCGAACGTATCGTTGTCGTCGTTAACGGAAGAATGGGGCTCATTCCCTCTTCTTTTCGATTCTTTTTTTCTACCTCTCGTCGAAGAAGTACCAGTTCTAGATCGTCCTCTTGTACTACTTTTAATTCCATCATCATCATCATCATCATTATTATTATTTATTTTTTTATTATTTGCAGTTGACGATTTTGACTTCACAGGTTTGTTAGATGACTTTTTCCGTTTGGGTTTGATGCTACCGGTAGTAGATTGATGATCACTTGTGTTGCCAAGAGAAATATCATCAATACCGTCATCTTCTAAGTGATCGCTACCAGTTAATTCTTTTTTCGTTTTACTGGAAGAATTCGTCGGGGAGGACATAGTTGGTGCTGTATTATTACTACTGACACTCTTATTTGACGTAGTATATAACATACTCTTCTTTTTTCTTTTTCTTTCTGCTCCTGTGCTGCTGGTGCTTGAGATTTTTTTAAATTAAATAAATAATATAATCAACTTTTTATAATTGAAATTTAATTTGAATTTGCGTACACTGCTGTAGATGACACAGCCTTTTGGCGTCGAATAACTTAAGACAAGTCGAGGATCGCAAGTCAATATATTCTAGTCGATCAATCTGTAACGAACATATACATAAACCTACTAGTATCGTTTATTTGATTATTGCAAATAAAATTATTTCTCTTTTCGTGAGAACAAATTGGATAGATTTGTAGACACGGTTGTTTCGTTCAGTGATATTGTTTTAATCGATGATGACAATAAAGTGCAAGAGTTGTCGCTGCGGCTGAGTGAGTCCGAGAAGAAAGCAAGTGGGAAAATCACGTTTACGGCGTGTGATACGGTATATACTGTACTAAAACTCGTATGAACTGCCTAGAAATCTATGCCTTTATTGATTGCTGAGCGTCATGAATAAGTCGTACACCAACAAACACGATTACCACTTGATCGTTTCTTGAAAAGAGATTTGTAACGATGTAACGATAACTTGAAAAAAAAGAGTATGGTAATGATGACCCTAGTTTTAGCTTATCAACTTAAACATAAGCCTAACCTGAATTAAAAAACAATTTTTGTGCGAAGATTGTACTAGTATGGCAACGGAAGAAAAAAAAGAGAGTAAGTTATTAGTGGCAAGTGGCAGTCAAAGTTCGAAAAAAAAATCGAGAAAAAGAACAAACAAACAAAACACCAACAACAAATAATACATACATACAGTACACTAAATAAAACTCAATACAAGTAATACTCCAAAGCTGGAGAAGAGAGAGAGAGAGAGACGAGATATACCCACCCGTGTGCAGCATCAAAAAATGGGTTCCCGATGGTCTAAAAAATCCTCATCATTAGATGTGGATGAATCAGAAG
>Ga0115007_10002992_pt1 | contig 10332 bp, 9 predicted proteins | sample ArcOceMetagenome_2_FD_87166 | JGI IMG/M metagenome (GOLD analysis project Ga0115007, IMG submission 87166) | Marine eukaryotic phytoplankton communities from Arctic Ocean - Arctic Ocean ARC135M Metagenome | ecosystem: Environmental > Aquatic > Marine > Oceanic | place: Arctic Ocean | collected...
AGACTGGCTATCCGACATTAATCGACCCGTTAAGACAGTAAACAGCTCATCTAGAATTGTTTCTGATTGGTGTACCGTATTTCGCATTTCACCCATCAAGCCTTCAGAACTGCTTAAACCTAATGCTTGATACCGGTCTATAAGCTGGAAGAAGTCGCAACCTAAAATCGAATAAAATGACCAAATAAGAGCAGGAATAGACTTTTAAAGAGCAATATGTCTAAAAACGACTTATAGAGGCACTAAATCAATAGCGTCGGCCGTTGTATCAATAACCGCATCAGCCGCATTGCCCACCACCGGCACAACAGAAACAATAGCACCACCCACGCGCAACGGAACGGTAACCACCTTTGTAAGCACACAGCCATTGAGCATCACTACCAAGAGCAAAACTTTCATCACTTTCATCTATTTAGCAGCCTTCTCAGACGAATTAATTCACGCTAAAAAGGATAGTGTAGATAAATGAATAGGCAAATATTTCTTAAAGCAAGAAGCGATTAATAATGCACATATGTAGAATAAGATAAGAATCTAAAGACAAGAGGGTATGAAAAACACAAAGAATTGGTGCGCCTAGAGGGATTCGAACCCCCGACCAACAGGATCGGAACCTGCTACTCTATCCAGCTGAGCTATAGACGCATACATGCCACTAACGTGGGCGCTTATAATACGTAGCTAGTATGGTTTTGCCAAGCCGAAAACCTATTTATGCATCATTAAGCTGTTTATTTATTCATCTTAAAATAGCAAAAAACACTTTTCTTTGTCGAACCTCAATACTTTTTAACGATATACGCCTTAAGACGGATATTTAACCCCTTTTTTGTTAGGTGCTTTTATCGGTATAATTTGCGCTATTAAAATTAATGATGCTTTAAAGCATCTAATGATCCGTGACGAGGCCTCCACTGTGAAATTGATCACTAAAGTTACATCGATTCTGAGCGTACTGGGTTTAAGTATTGCCTTGGCCAGCTCGGTTGGCGCCGCTACCTCCAATGATAAAATTATTGAACGCATTAAACCTGCGGGCAAGGTATGTATAGAAGGCGACGATTCCTGTGGCGGTGCAGCTGCCGCAGTTGCCACTTCGGGCGGCGCGCGCTCGGGAGAAGAAGTCTACAACAGCGCTTGCGTGGCCTGCCATTCTATTGGGGTTGCTGGTGCGCCTAAGTTTGGTACAAGCGAGTGGGCTGATCGCGCAGCCAAAGGTATCGACAACCTACTAGCAACGGCGATCAGTGGTATTAATGCCATGCCAGCTAAAGGCACATGCGCGACTTGTTCTGATGATGAGCTTAAAGCGGCCATCGAGTATATGCTCAATAGCGCGCCTTAATACTCCATCTAAAAGCTCTACAAGCCTCGCTAACATGCGGGGCTTTTTATTTTAGGCACAAAAAAACCCTCACTAGGAGGGCTTTTTATCAGGATAAGATTAGCCTTCTACAGACTCATCTTCAGTCAAATCTTTCATTGACAACTTGATGCGACCACGTGGATCAACCTCAAGCACCTTAACTTTAATCACATCGCCCATGTTGATGTAGTCAGTCACCTTCTCTACACGCTTGTTAGCGATTTGTGAAATGTGAACCAAACCATCTTTACCTGGCAACAAGTTAACAAAGGCACCGAACTCTTCTAGGCGGACAACTTTACCTTCGTAAATCTTGCCAACTTCAGCTTCAGCTGTAATCTCAATCACTTTGTCAGTGGCTGCTTTAGCGGATGCCTTGTCTGCTGCATATATACGAACAGTACCATCATCATCAATATCAATCATCGCACCGGTTTCTTCAGTTAGTGCACGGATAGTCGCACCACCTTTACCGATAACATCACGAATTTTCTCAGGATTGATTTTAATCTGAGTCATAGCTGGAGCGTTATCAGGCAACTCTGGACGAGCGTAACCGATAACCTTAGCCATCTCTTTCAAGATGTGAGCACGCGCATGAAATGCTTGCTCAAGTGCGATCTCCATGATCTCTTCAGTAATACCCGTGATCTTGATATCCATCTGCAAGGCTGTAACACCCGCTTCAGTACCCGCTACTTTAAAGTCCATATCACCTAGGTGATCTTCATCACCCAAGATATCAGTCAAAACAGCAAATTTTTCGCCTTCTTTAACTAAACCCATAGCAATACCAGCAACTGGCGCTTTAAGCGGAACACCGGCATCCATCATCGCCAACGAAGCACCACAAACAGACGCCATAGAGCTTGAACCGTTTGATTCTGTGATTTCAGATACGATACGGATGGTATACGGGAATTCTTCTTGTGATGGCAACATAGCAGCAACACCACGACGCGCTAGGCGGCCATGACCAATTTCACGACGACCAGTAGCGCCCATACGTCCAGCCTCACCTACAGAGTAAGGAGGAAAGTTATAGTGAAGCATGAACGGGTCTTTACGCTCGCCCTCTATCGCATCAATAATCTGCTGATCGCGTGCGGTACCTAATGTACAAGTCGCAATGGCTTGGGTTTCACCACGAGTAAACAAAGCAGAACCGTGAGTTCCTTTTAATACATCGATAGAAACTTCGATAGGTCGAACTGTTTTAGTGTCACGACCATCAATACGTGGTTCACCATTCACAATACGCTGACGTACGATATGCTTTTCTACGGAGCTAACAACACCAGATACTTCTTTAGCTGTAGGCTGACCTTCTCCACCAGATAATGCAGCAACCGCTTGGCTACGCAAATCATTCAATGTACCTTGACGCTGCATTTTATCAGCGACTTGGTAAGCATCAGCGATACCTTGACCCACTAACGTATTAACCTGCGCAATAAGCGCTTCGTTTTTAACCGCTGGCTGCCAGTTCCACATGGGCTTGCCTGCTTCCGCTTTTAGCTCATTGATCACATTGACAACAACTTGCATTTCATTGTGAGCAAACAGTACCGCGCCAAGCATTTCGTCTTCGGTTAACTCTTTAGCTTCTGATTCAACCATCAAAACCGCTTCAGATGTACCCGCAACCACCATGTCCAACTCAGATGTAGCAAGCTGCTCGTAACTAGGGTTCAGGATATAACCATCTGCTTCAGTAAAACCAACTCGCGCAGCACCAATTGGGCCTACAAATGGAATACCTGAAATAGACAAAGCAGCAGACGTACCAATCAATGCAGCAATATCAGGATCATTTACTTTATCAGCAGACATTACCGTACAAATAACCTGCACTTCGTTCATGAAACCTTTAGGAAACAACGGACGAATAGGGCGGTCAATCAGACGCGAAGTGAGTGTTTCTTTCTCTGATGGACGAGCTTCACGCTTGAAGAAACCACCAGGGATACGGCCTACAGCGTAGTATTTTTCTTGATAATGAACTGATAGCGGGAAGAAGTCTTGACCATCTTTCGCTTCTTTAGCACCAACAACAGTACAGAGTACTTGGTTGCCGCCCATAGTAACTAATACGGAACCCGTTGCTTGACGTGCAACACGACCTGTTTCGATAGTGACTTCGTGGCCACCAAATTGGAACGTTTTAGTAATCGTTTGAAACACGATTAACTCCTTTATAAAAAATAAATCAAAATACCTGCAGGAGAGCGCGTTTCTACACCATCTTTAAGCCAGTACTCATTTGCATTCCTCTAAGTAACATCATTTATTATAGCGAATGACAAAAACACAAATGAGTACAGGCGGGTTGAAATCGCATCCACTCTTGCAAGCGGCTTATAAAACAGAGGCCATACAATGTATGGCCTCTGTAGAGTTCAGCTTAACGACGCAGACCTAGACGGCCGATCAAAGCTAAGTAGCGATCCGCATCTTTCTTTTTCAGGTAATCTAGCAACTTACGACGCGAGTTTACCATGCGGATTAGACCACGACGTGAGTGGTGGTCATGCTTGTGTGCTTTGAAATGCTCTTGCAGGCCAGTGATGTTAGCGGTTAGTAGTGCAACCTGTACTTCAGTACAACCTGTATCTGCTTCACCGCGACCGAAATCTGCAACGATTTGCGCTTTTTGTTCAACTGTTAACATCGGTATAACTCCAAAAATAATATGCAGACAATCACGCACGATAGGTGTCGTATTGCCGGTTAATTGTCACGGTATACCGAGCATATTTTCAGTAAACCGTCTTACGTTTACGTACATATTCGTACCTAAACGAAACTAGCAAGATAAATGAAATATTCTGGCTAAGAAACCGCCTGAGTACTCAACAAACGTGTCGGCTTTAACAACTGATCGTCTGTTATTTCACCTATCCCTAAAAAGGTATTTGAGCCCTGCTCGTGAATTCGAACCAACGAAACAGGCGGGTGTTCAACCGATACTTTTTGGCCCTGTCGGATCAAATAACAGTGTTCTACCGCTAACGAGATAACAGGTGTATCTTCTATGGCTGACCACGGTGCCAATAATAGCGCATCAAGACGAGCTTGTATGCCTTCCTGAGGCTCTTCAGGCACTTTTGGTTCAGCTATTTCACGCAGCTCATCCAAGGTAATCATATCTTTTGCACGATACGGCCCTGAGTCTAAACGGCGAAGCACTTGTACATGTGCGCCACAACCTAACAACAAGCCTAAGTCTTCGACAATTGAACGTATGTAAGTGCCTTTCGAGCAACGAACATCCAAATCGACTTCATCACCACGGAACGCCATAATCTCTATAGAGAAGATTGTAACTTTACGTGATTTAACCTCAACCTTCACACCTTGGCGTGCCAGTTTATATAAGGGCTGACCGTTATGCTTTAGCGCAGAGAACATAGAGGGGACTTGCTCTATCTCACCAGTAAAGTGCTCTACTAACAGTTCAGCAATGCGCGCTTCCGTAACATCCGCACCTACATCTGCCGTGGCTATCACAACACCGTCAGCATCACTGCTATCCGTGCGGATACCCAGCTTAGCCGTTGTCTGATAACGCTTGTTAGCATTGAGAAGAAACTGTGAAAACTTGGTGGCTTCGCCAAAAGTCAAAGGAAGCATGCCCGTAGCTAAAGGATCTAGCGCACCAGTATGCCCCGCTTTAGCGGCACCAAATAAGCGTTTAGCAACCTGCAGTACATGATTAGAACTCACGCCTGGCGGTTTATCTAATAATAAAATGCCGTCCACTGGACGGCCTTTTCTCGTTCTAGCCACGGCTACTATTCCTCGTCAGAGGCTTCTTTATCCCGCAGCTCGCGGGCTGCCTTTTCAATCAAGCTATGAAGCAAACGGCCACGCTCTACACTTTCATCAAAATGAAAACGCAATTGCGGCATCACACGTAGCTTAATCTTGTGGGATAACTCGTGACGTAAAAACCCAGCTGCTTTACGCAGAACATCTAGCGATACCGCTATTGATTCCGCTTCATCCTGATCACCCAGAGGTAATACAGTAATGTAGGTATCGCAATAGCCCAGATCTTTAGCAACCTTTACGTGACTAATAGTCACCATCCCCATACGGGGATCTTTAATTTCAAACTGAATCACCTGAGCCAGATCCCTTTGGATCTGGTCAGCAATTCGTTGTGTACGACTAAACTCGCGTGCCATACGACTCCGTTTACAGTGTCCGCTGGACTTCAACAGTCGAGAATACCTCGATCTGATCGCCCTCTTTCACATCATTGTAGTTCTTAACACCGATACCACATTCCATACCTTGACGAACGTCAGCGACAGAATCTTTAAAGCGGCGAAGTGATTCAAGCTCACCTTCATAGATAACCACGTTATCACGCAGCACACGGATACGTTTGTTACGGTAAACCGTACCTTCAGTAACCATACAGCCAGCAACTAAACCTAGTTTAGGCGAACGGAAAACATCACGCACTTCTGCAATACCAACAATTTCTTCACGGAAAACTGGGGATAACAGACCGGTCATCGCTTGCTTCACGTCATCAATGATGTCGTAAATAACGCTGTAGTAACGCAACTGAATGCCTTCACGATCAATTATCGCTTTCGCCTGTGCATCAGCACGAACGTTAAAGCCGATGACCAACGCGCTAGAGGCAAGCGCCAAGTTAGCTTCCGTTTCAGCAATACCACCAACACCGCTGGATACGATGACCACTTTTACTTCGTCAGTCGATAATTCTTCTAGCGCATTCGTTAATGCCTCTAGTGAACCACGTACGTCAGCTTTCAATACGATATTCAGCGACTTCACGTCACCTGCTTGCATATTTTCAAACAAGTTTTCAAGCTTAGATGCTTGTTGACGTGCTAGTTTTACTTCGCGGTACTTACCTTGACGGAACAAAGCAACTTCACGTGCTTTCTTCTCATTAGACACGACAGCGAACTCATCACCAGCAGCTGGGGTACCATCTAAACCGAGTATTTCTACTGGGATAGAAGGGCCGGCTTCTTCAACAGGTTTACCATTTTCATCCAACATCGCACGAATACGACCGTAATGAAGACCTGCAAGAACAATATCGCCTTTACGCAAAGTACCGTTTTGAACGAGTAGCGTAGCAACTGGACCACGACCTTTATCTAGGCGAGATTCAACCACAACACCTTGGCCCGGCGCTTCAGGAACAGCACCTAACTCCAAAACTTCTGCTTGCAGCAAGACCGCTTCCAACAGCTCATCGATACCTTGACCTGTTTTAGCTGAAACCTCGATAAACTGGACATCACCACCCCAATCTTCTGGGATCACGTCACGCTGCGCTAATTCATTTTTAACGCGATCTGGATCGGCATCTTCTTTATCAACTTTGTTCACAGCGATAACTAAAGGTACACCAGCCGCCTTAGCGTGCTGCACAGCTTCTTCAGTTTGTGGCATTACACCATCATCAGCTGCAACCACGAGGATAACAATATCCGTCAGCTTCGCACCACGAGCACGCATTGCCGTGAAAGCCGCGTGTCCTGGGGTATCCAAGAAGGTGACCATACCATTATCAGTTTCAACATGGTAAGCACCGATATGCTGAGTAATACCACCGGACTCACCTGCTGCTACACGTGTGCGACGAATGTAATCCAACAACGATGTTTTACCATGGTCAACATGCCCCATAACGGTAACGATAGGCGCACGGCCATGGCGATCACCTTCATGACTTTGCACGCTTTCCATCAACGCCTCTTCCACTGCATTTTCTTGCATTGGCTTAGGCACATGACCCATTTCTTCAACAACAAGAACCGCGGTATCTTGATCGATCACTTGATTAATGGTTGCCATAGCACCCATTTTAAACATCACTTTGATAACTTCCGCAGCCTTCACGGACATTTTCTTAGCGAGCTCAGCAACAGTGATACTCTCAGGAATCGCTACGTCATGAACTTTAGGCGCTTGCGGCTCTGTAAATCCATGTTCGTTATTGCGGTTAGCTTGCTGCTTACGAGGTGTCTTAGAGTTGCGAGACAACTTACCACCACGACGATCATCACGATTATTAAAATCGCTACGACCCCCTCGGCCTTTAGCAGGTTTTTTATCTTCTCCACGGAAGCCTTTTTTAGGCTCACTGGTACGATTAGGCTCGGCTGGTTTAGCCTTATTAGGTTGTTTAGCTTCCACCGGTTTCTCTTTTGCAACGGGTTTAGCCTCAGCAGGCTTAGCTGCTGGTGCTTCTGTTTGCTGAGGAGCCGCGGCTGGTTTTTCTTTAGCTGCTTCCGCCTCTTTGCGCGCAGCTTCTGCTGCTAGGCGTGCTTTTTCTTCAGCTTCTTTATTGGCCTGCTCTGCCGCACGCGCTGCTTCTTCTGCAGCTAAACGTGCTTGCTCTTCTTGTTGAGCAGCCTCATCCGTATCAACGTCGGTACGCTTAACATAGGTACGTGTTTTACGTACTTCTACATTAACCGTTTTCTTCTTACCTGAAGCTCCAGCTACTTTTAGCTGAGAAGTTGTCTTACGCTTCAATGTGATCTTTTTCGGGGAATCACTATCGCCTTCTTCTTCACCATGAGATCGCTTCAAGTGACCTAACAATGATTGGCGCTCGGTTTCTGAAACCATAGACTCTTGGTTCTTACCGGCAATACCCGCTTCCTGCATTTGCGTTAGTAAACGCTCAACGGGTACACCAACCACATCGGCAAGTTGTTTTACTGTGACTTCTGCCATATTGGTAAATCTCCTCCGTTGACTTTAAGCTTCATCCGCAAACCAAGGCGCACGTGCGGTCATTATAATTTCCGCCGCTTTTTCTTCAGTCATATTTTCAATTTCCAGAAGCTCTTCTACTGATTGCTCAGCCAGATCTTCCATAGTAACGACTCCACGAGCAGCCAATAGGAACGCTAAATGGCGATCCATACCTTCCATCGTGAGCAAGTCTTCTGCAGGCTCAGCATTTTCTAGCTGTTCCTCATTGGCTAATGCCATATTCAACAGCGCATCTTTAGCACGCGTACGAAGCTCTTCTACAATATCTTCGTCAAAGCCGTCGATTTCTAACATTTCATCAACAGGTACATAAGCTACTTCTTCTAATGTAGTGAAACCTTCTTCAACTAGTATAGAAGCGACATCTTCATCAACATCTAAGTGCTTAATAAATACTTCCATAACAGAGCCCATTTCTGACTGCTGTTTTGCCTGAGCTTCTTCTTCAGACATGACATTGAGTTCCCAACCGGTTAACTCAGATGCCAGGCGAACGTTCTGACCACCGCGCCCAATAGCCATAGCCAATGCTTCTACAGCTACAGCTACATCCATAGAGTGCGACTCTTCTTCAATAACAATTGAAGCAACTTCAGCAGGCGACATGGCATTAATGACGAGCTGCGCTGGATTATCATCCCATAGGATAATATCGACACGCTCACCACCTAGTTCGTTAGATACTGCCTGAACTCGTGCGCCACGCATACCAACACAAGCACCCACAGGGTCGATACGGCCATCATTCGTTTTTACGGCAATTTTTGCACGCGAACCCGGATCTCGAGCTGCAGCACGGATATCAATAACTTCTTCAGATATCTCTGGCACTTCAATACGGAAAAGCTCAATCAGCATTTCCGAACAGGTACGGCTCAAGATCAACTGTGGACCACGACCTTCCGCACGAACCTCAGTTAAAACTGCACGTACCCTGTCCCCCATACGGAAGACTTCACGTGGCAAAACATTTTCGCGTGGCAGTAAGGCTTCAGCGTTATTACCTAAATCTACGATAATATTATCACGTGTAACTTTCTTTACGCTCGCAGAAATTAATTCGCCTATCTTATCGCGGTACAAATCCACGACCTTCGCTCGCTCAGCTTCCCGTACCTTTTGCACAATAACTTGCTTGGCAGTTTGAGCAGCTATTCGACCAAAAGCGACTGATTCAACCTGTTCTTCATAGGTATCTCCAGGCTGCAATTTAACGTCTATTTCTTCTGCTTCCTGAAAGGTAAGCTCTGTACCCAACATAGGTACAACTTCATTTGTTACAACTAACCAACTACGAAATGTCTCATAGTCTCCTGTTGTACGGTCAATAACGACACGAATTTCTGCTTCTTCGTCGTAACGTTTCTTAGTCGCTGTTGCTAGCGCCAACTCAATGGCTTCAAAAATAACGTCTTTAGGAACGTCTTTTTCATTAGAAACTGCTTCTGCAACCAGTAGAATCTCTTTATTCATGCTGCTGCCTCGCTCTATCCTCGATAATACCTTTAAAACTGTGGCACAACTTGTGCTCGATCGATCAAATCGATCGGTAGCAAAAATTCTTCATCATCCACAACCAGCAAAATATCTTCACCTTCGGTGCCGTTAAGCAGCCCTTTAAAATTTCGACGCCCTTCAAACGGTATACGCAGCTTCACCTGAACGATATAACCCGCGTAGGCGCCGAACTGCTCTAACGTATACAAAGGGCGATCCATACCTGGAGACGACACTTCTAGTGTGTATTCACCGGAAATTGGATCTTCGACATCCAGCACACCGCTAATTTGGTGACTGACTGCCGCACAATCATCAACCGAGACGCCGCCCTCTTTGTCGATATAAACACGCAACATGCTATGTTTACCTTGGGTAACATAGTCCATACCCCACAGGTTACAGTCTAGAGACTGCACGACAGGCTCCAGCATCTCCTGAATTCTTTTCAGCTTTGCTGACACTTATTAACCTCTGCTAAACATTCGGAAACAAAAAATGGGTCTCTTAGGACCCATTTCTGCAAATACATTTGAAAACCACATTTACGAAAAAGCCCCTTAATAGGGGCCAATTCATAATAAGTGGTAGCGGGAGCTGGATTTGAACCAACGACCTTCGGGTTATGAGCCCGACGAGCTACCAGACTGCTCCATCCCGCATCAGAAACAGGTGCATAACTATAC
>Ga0115007_10002993_pt1 | contig 10332 bp, 11 predicted proteins | sample ArcOceMetagenome_2_FD_87166 | JGI IMG/M metagenome (GOLD analysis project Ga0115007, IMG submission 87166) | Marine eukaryotic phytoplankton communities from Arctic Ocean - Arctic Ocean ARC135M Metagenome | ecosystem: Environmental > Aquatic > Marine > Oceanic | place: Arctic Ocean | collected...
GTACTCCTGTTGGGAGTATTACTCGTACTCCCGTTATACTCGTCTCCTCCCGACTAAACGTTTGCTGTTTTCTGTCCAACTCGTGTCTGACACATTTTCCCGTACGTTCTTTTCCTTTCAAACCCCAGAACAAGAAAGGCGTGGTCCCCCCGAAAGACGGGTTCATGGACCTGGACAACCACCCCGCGACGACCCCGGAGATCCGGAGCCTTTGCGCGGATCTGGGGGTGCTGGGCAGGGTGGATTTCAAAAACCTGCTCAAGTGGCGCCTGGCGGTGAGGAAAACGCGCAAGCTGGATGGCAAGAAAAAGGCGGCGCTGCGGGGCGGGGTTGTTAGTACTGGCGAGGATGGGACGGACAGTGAGTCAGATGAAGACATCACCGGCTTGGATGACAAGAACGAAGAAGGCAAGAAGCCCGAAAACGAGGACAGCAAGCTTCTGGACGAGATGAGCGATTTGCAGAAATCGGTGGCGGCGAGGGAGCGGCGTGACAAGAAGAAGAAAGCCAAGCTCCGGGCGAAGGAGCGCGTGCGCACCGCGCTTGGTTTGGTTGGCCAGGACGAAGAGGGCGCGACTGGTGCTTCCGAGATGGACTTGTTCTCCCTGGCGCGAATCAAATCAAAAGGAGGGCTGGACGCGGTGCACCAGGCGCAAGCCCCGGGCGTGGATGCTGCACGGGACAGCGACGACGACGTGAACGAGTTCGAACCACGACGCGGCGCGCGGGGGAAGTACGACGACTCGTCCGAAGATGACGACGAAAACGAAGGTGGAGGGAACACCCGGTTGGAAGCTGAACTGGACTCCATGTGGAGAGAGTACAAAGCACGGCAGACCAAGAAGGGCACCACGTTTTCGGACAAGCAGGGTGGTAGGGACAAGCGCACCGAAATCGGCGCGGGCGAGATGAACAGCGACGACGAAGCGGAGGTTGACCAAGCCGGCGCCGCGATGCGCCGAGCGGGGGAACGCGCGCTGGCGGAGGCGCTTGCGTTGGCGGCGCCTCAAAATCCGCTTCTGTTCGATGCGAACGCAAAGAGCGACGCCGGCGCTGCTGCTGCTGCTCTTGAGACTGTCGCGAAAGTCAAGGGGCCCGCCGCGTCGCGGGACTGGTTCGCCAACGACTTGTTTGGCAAGGCCGCGCCCGAAGTCGGCTCGAAGGTGCAAGCGGTTAGCGAAGCCAAGGCGGTTGCGAAGAAAGCCAAGGCGGTCGCGGACGCGGCGGTGGCTGGGTGGGCGAAAGCGACACGCGAAGCGGATGCCGGTGACAGCGAAACGGACGAGGGTTTCGACGAGGATGACGAGTACTTCGCGGAGGGCGAGGGGGGGAGCGACGAGGAGGACGTTTCTGACGACGACGAAGAAACGGAAGATACGAAAACCAAAACCCCTTCCAAGTCGACCAAGCCTTCCAAGAAGCGCGCCGCTTCCGGGGACGATTCCGACGAAGAGGACTACGACTTGTTGCGGCACGCGAGCGCGGTGAAGAAGAAGCGCGTTGACGAAAGGGAGGCCAAGGCTACCGCGAAGGCTGAGAGGGAGACACTCGCGAAGGCTAGCGCTTTGAAACGGCAAAAGCGCAGCCCCGGGGGAAAAAAGGTTCCCGCCTACGACGACACCTACGACGACGATTCCGATTCGAGCGAGGACGACGGCGGGAAAGGTTTGACCGGGTCGGACCCTACGGGTACCAAGATGACAAAAGCCAGGAAAGGCAAGGACAACGCCGGGTTCATGGAGGCGCCTGCCGAGTACGAAGCTAATTCGGATTCCAGCGATTCCGAGTCGGAGAGCGACGATGTGGATGACATTTCGGATGACGAAAAAGCGGAAATTCTCGCGATCGGGAAAAACATGATCCGGAAAAAAGAACGGGTACGTCTGGTTTGGTTTTTGGTTTTTTTGGTGCTCATTCCTTGACCTCCAGTCGTCATTCCTTAGAATGAATGACCATTTAAAATGAATTAACACAAGCACGTGCCTCAACCACCCGGTGTCTCAACCCCCTGTCTTTCGTCGTCACAAGAAACCCCACCAAAACGCCGATGAGGACGATTTTCATAATCGGCATCGTCTGAATCTCGACGACGTTCCCCGGAATGTCTGGAATGTGAGCGCGAAAAATACACCGAGGCGTTTGTGGGGTGTTTCTTGTGACGACTGGTTTTTTTGACTGTGTTCCATTCCGAAATGGACACGCCACCTTGATTTGATTGAACCGACGACGCGCACATTTTAACAGCGCGTCGCTGCACCACCCGATGACTGACTACACACGACGCTGACGAATACTCCCTCGATTACCCAAAACGCAACAGGACCGCATCGTTGACGACGCGTACAACAAGTACGCGCGTGACGACGACGAGGATTTGCCCGAGTGGTTTCTTGAGGACGAGCGGAAGTTCATGCGCCCCCCCCCCGTGTACGACCAGGCTGATTTAGACGAAGCCAAGGAGCGGCTCGCCGCGGTGGATAACCGTTCGATTAAAAAAGTCGCGGAGGCGAAGTTTCGGAAAAAGAAAAGAGCGGAAACCAAGATGAGCCAGGCGCGAAAACGCGCGAGCACTATCATGGAACAAGACGACGTGCCTGACGTGAGCAAAGTTCGGGAGATTGAGAAGATCTACGCCAAGGCGAAAACGGCGGCGAGAGGGAAGCGCCGGGAGATCAAACACGTCGTGGCGAGGAAGTTCCACAAAGGCAACGCGGGGGGGCCGTCTGTTGATAAGCGCATGCTCAACGACGCGAGGGCGCAGAAGCGGAGTTTGAAAGCGAAGGGGGGGGTGAAGAAAGGCGGCGGCGGCCGGGGCGGCGGCGGCGGAGGTCGCGGGGGAGGGAACAAAGGCGGCGGCGGCGGCCGCGGGAAGAAAGGGTTTTAATACGAAACGGTTTCCAGGGAGGTTGTTATGCATGCGGGGTAGATGTTGCTCGTATTGACAGTAACTAGAGGGATCAGTGGTACCTTTATTCAGTCTCACCCACGATTCATCACAAGACTCAAAACTGGCCGTATTGGTGGTGGACATCCCACGTTCCCTGTTCCCTTCTTCGCTTTCCGGAAGGTCCCCTTTACTTCTTCGTTTTCTTTTTTTCAAGCGCCGCCCTGGCCGCGGCGTACCCGTCCAGCTTCGCGATCTCCGCCGCCACGACCGGCGACGAAAGCCCCAAGAACTGCGGTCCCGAAACCGACGACCGTTTCCGCGTCATGGCGCGTTCGTTCACCGCGGCGATTACTTTTTGCCACGTCGACGTTGGTGATTGGCCGGTGAACACCCGGGGGGGGGTCTGTGATCGTAAAGGAAAAAGGTCAGTCTTGTATAGGTAATCGCAATAGGCGGAGGGATTTGGGAAAGGCAAATACGTACCTCGGTGTCGCACTCGAACACCACGACGCGAAGGTCCTTTTTGTTGTTTTCGGAGGTGTCTTCTTTGTCATCGCCCACTACTCTGCTTTCGTACCACACCCTTTGGTCCGGATTGGAAACGCTGGCGTACTTCCGGCGCGACACGAACCCGACTGGGAGGATGTAGTTCGACGAACTGGAAGTTCGTATGGATCGTGTCGGGCAGATCGTACCGATGGAACACACAACAACCGACCCGACCGCGAACGGCGTGGTACGTGGCGGCGACACGAAATCGACGGGCGCCGCCGCTGCGATTGCAACGGAGAGGTGTCAGTCTTGTATGGGCAAGCAGTGTGTTGACGGATTTGGGAAACGCGCAACACGACGTACCCAACGCCGCGCCCGCGGATTCCCCGCCTCCCCGGGAAGTCCGGAACCCTTTCACAGGCGTAGGGATTGTGAAGAAACCGACGCGTGTGCCGAAGGTGGTGGTGCGTATCGGCGATCCGCCCGATTCGCGGTGTAACCGCGGTCGTCCCATAACCTTGGTCATTTTAGGTTTCTTCCGCGCGGGCGAAACGTCCCCGTCGGTGGATTCGCCGAGGCCTTCGCAGGAAAGGTCTTCATCGTCTTCTTCGTCTTCGTCGGACAAAATATCCTCGGGATTTACGTAACAGGGATACTCGGGACTCGTGTCTTGTTTGTGCTCGGGGGATACGCGTGTGCGTTTCGGGGACACGTCGTGTGTCCCCGCCGCCGCTTCCTTGATTCGCCGTAAAGCTCGCAGTTTCACCACCCGCTTGATTTCGTAACTGTCGTTCACGTCAACCGCGAGCCGAATGTAATCGCTCGGGATCTGGTAGTTCTGGGGGGCCTCCAACGGCGGGTGGTACCGGGCCGGGGGAAGGTCGTACAAACGGCCGTCGGGGAACAGGAAGGCGAGGGGGTAAGATTTTTTCTTTTCGGTTTCGACGTCGCGCTTTTCATAAAACCCGGGTTTCGTCCCTTGCTTTTTTTCCCCTTTCGCGACGGCGTCGTCCCCGAAGGTGCTCCCCAAACCCTTCTCGAAACAAGCAAGTGCGGCGTCGTGGGTGCCTGTTTCGTCGCCGTGCACATCTCCGAACGTGGGTGGGGTTTTCGCGCGGAGGCTCGTTTCGTCCGCGAAGTGACGCGCGGGGGGCGAGGACGGGGAGGGCAGCGCGTTTTTCGGTTCGAACCCGCCTTCCCCACCACCTTTTTTTGTCGCCTCTTCTGCGGGGAAACCCGCGTGTGTCTCGTGTCCGTTCGCTGGCAGGCCGACGTGAGTATCTCGTCTCACAGAACCGGAATCGACCGTATCTGCAAGAATGTTCTCCATCACCGGTGCGTCGGACGCTCGCCGTGACGCGCGTCCACGCCTGACCGTCGGACCTCCCGAGGCCACCGTTTTTGTCGTTGTTATTTCTGTTGCTGGCTTTCGTTTGCCAGCGGGAAAATCAGCACTGCCGTCCGTTCCTTTCTTCAAGCGCACGGCTCCGCGCTTGCCTCCCGCGCACACACACCGCGGCGCGCGACGAGGGAGACGCCGTGGCATCGGGCGCTCCACGTCCAGTCAGTTGTGGTGTCCCGTGCGAATCGGGGACAGAGGGCTGACACCAGTGGGGTCACCACGACCGGCCCGGGCCCGGATCTAGTGCGATCGAGCTCTTTTCGGGATTTAGGCACCGGAAGCACAACGTGGTTTGCCATGCCTGTGCCCCTGCCCCCATTGAACCGCGTGCCCGGCAGCGGCGGCGCTGGCACTTCGGATGACTACCACATCCTGGAGTTAGTTGGGGAGGGGAGCTTCGGCCGAGTGTACAAAGCCAGACGAAAATTCACGGGCGCCATCACCGCGATGAAGTTCATCGCGAAGCACGGCAAGAGCGAAAAAGACATCAAAAGCTTGCGGCAGGAAATCGACATTTTGAAAGGTACGTATTTTGCATTTTGTCAACAGTACTTTTAGTACAGTTGGTGTCTATTGTCTCAGACAAGTCCGAGTGCTTCGGCACTAAACCTAAACCCTAAGCCGACTGTTTGACCATACAGTACTGACACTTTCTTTTATTCATTGAAAGGCTTGAAACACGAAAACATAATCGCCATGGTGGATTCGTTCGAAACCAAAGCCGAGTTTTGCGTGGTGACCGAGTTCGCGCAAGGCGAGTTGTTTGAGATATTAGAGGATGACACCTCGCTGCCTGAAGAAGAGGTTAGACAAATTGCGAAACAGCTCGTGAAAGCGCTGCACTACCTGCACAGGTAAGGGCCTTTCCCAACTCCACATTCCGCCTCTGCGATTGCTCATACGGGACTGACACTTTCGGCTTTTATCGTATCAGCAACCGAATAATCCACCGCGACATGAAACCGCAAAACATCTTGATCAGCAACCGCCGGTACGTATTGCATTTCCCAAATCCCTCCGACTGTTTGCCCATACCAGACTGACACTTCCTTTTATTTGTCTCAGAGTGGTGAAGCTTTGCGACTTTGGTTTCGCGCGGGCGATGAGCTCCGCGACGATGGTGCTCACGTCGATCAAAGGCACGCCTCTTTACATGGCCCCGGAGTTGGTACAGGAGCAGCCGTACAACCACACCGTGGATCTTTGGAGCCTTGGCGTTATTTTGTGCGTATTGCGCGTTTCCCAAATCCGACACACCTACGTTTGATGCCCCCCCGTGACGTCCATGGCCGTCATTAAAAGGAAGCGTACTACCGGTAACTCGTACGGCGTACTCGCGGCTGTTACAAATACATCGCAAACGCACTGGTTGCTCATACCAAACTGACACTTCCTTTTATTCATCGCAAGGTACGAGCTGTTCGTCGGGCAACCCCCGTTTTACACAAACTCCATCTACTCGCTTATTCAGAAAATCGTCCGGGACCAGATCCGGTGGCCGGAGAACATCTCCCCGACGTTCAAGTCGTTTCTGAAAGGGTTGTTGAACAAGAAACCGAGTCAACGGTTAACCTGGCCCGCTTTGCTGGAACACCCGTTTGTTTGCGACGGCGACGGCGACGGAATCGACGGTTTGAAGGAAATCGCGAAAGACGTGGAGGGGAAAGCGACCCGGGACTTGGGTCACGTAATTTCCGAACAAGTGGCGACGGAAACAGGGACGAGGGAAGCAAGTCTCACCGAACAACGACGGGTAAACACGCATACCGTGCATGCGTATACGCCGACCGCGCACACGGTGCACCCGTCGCCGCGCGCGTCGCCGAGCGCGAACCCTCGGGCCGCCGCGGCCGCGCGAGCGGCTAGGGCTGAACGCGAAGAGATGGAAGGCAGGGACGGCGGGTACGACGGACACCGAACGCCACACCGAGACGACCACAATCAACACGGACGGTCCACACGAACGGAAGGCGCCTCGTCCACCGCTGTCGCGGCGGTTGAAGCGCGCGCGAGGGTGGTTTCTGGCGCCAGTTCGGTGAGACGCGACGCGGCCGCCATGGACCAACTGCTACACGCGATACACGCGGTGGGCACCGGCGGGGGTAAAACCGACCGCGCGTCCTTCGCGGACGCCGCGAGCGCGCTCCGGACGATTCCCGCCCTAGCGTCCGCACAAGGCGATAGCAACGACTCCTTCGCAAGAGGCGAGTTCGCGAAGGCGACCCTAGAGGCGGTGCGCACGGCGCTCATGGTACGTCTTGGCCTTTCCCAAATCCCACCACTGTTTTCAGCCCCTGCGTGACTCTTTAATGTTTACTACATATATCACAAGTGCACTGTTCGGCCCGATTACGGGTGACTGTTTACTGATACACACTACGAAGCACACCCACACTCGCCGACTCAAGACGTTAACCACTTTTCTTTCGCAATCGCAGTCGTTGTCGTCGAGAAAGCCACCCGACTTTCTCGCGCTCGCCGTGCGCGCGGCGACGGCGGCGGCGAGCGCGAGCACCAAACCCAGGGACGAATTGGTGGACAACGACTTCGGCGTGCGTGTGGAGTTACTCACGAAAACCTTAGTTGTGTCATCGTCCGAGTTTCACGGCGCGCGCGTTTCGGGCGACGGGTCGTCGGATACCGCCACGGAGAGCGCCGCCGCGACCGCCGCGGCGGCGAGCGCGTTGGGTGAGGAGATGGCGGCTGTGACGAAAAGGCTTTGCTCCATGAAAGCGAAAAACGTCAAACTTAGTGACTCGAGTTTAAACAAAATAACCGAGCACGTGTTTCCCGCCGCGTGCGCCTTGCTCGAGACGCTCGGGGATGGGAACGGCGGGCACGAAACGAGGTCGCCGAATGGCGGGGGAAACAGAAACAGCGGCGGGCGACGTAGCGGCGGGCGCGACCTCCGCGGAGACGCGCGAGTGGCGGGCGCGTGCTGTCAAGGCGTGTCCAGTTTTCTGAAACTGAGTAGTGTGCTGGGTGGTGTTGACGGCCAACAGCACGCGAGTTCGGGTTTCGCGCGATTCGCGGCAACCGCGCGCGCCGCGCCCGACGCGCTCAGCGCGTTGGCGCGAGTCTGCGCCGGTCGCGCCGGCGACGCGTTCGCCGAGTGTGCGCCCGTCGCGAAGGACGCGGCGACGAGCGCGCTTGCGACACTGGCAATGTGGGCGGACAAAAGTAGTGACACTTACTCTTCGCGAAGTTCTGCGCAATTATCGGAAATTATCGGTACTGCCCAAGTTGTTCCATCGGAACACTTCAACGACCCACTCCTCGCTGTGGCTTTGGTGGACGCCAACGCGGTGGAGGCGTTTTGCTACGCCGCCGGCGACGACCGCGCGTCGTTTTTCCGGGTCGCCAACGCATGCGCGGGCGTGAGGGCGGGCACAAGAGCCGCTTCCGCGACACGGGACGCCAAGCTGGGAGGCGCCGCGGCGACGCTTGTCGAGCGGAACGTGGTTCCTGCGCTCGTCGCGGCGCTGGACCATGCGCGAGCCGGTGACCGTGACGTTAGCGCCGCTTTGTGCAGCGCTCGCGCCAGGGTCGCGAGGGACGTCGCCGTGACGCTGCGTCGTCCGTTCGCCACACCGCTGCCCCCAGTTGGCACACCATCCGGTGCGTCCGCGGAAGCGTCCCTGCGGCGGTACCAGGAAGTGCTTTTAAAGGTGAGTATTTCCCACCCACCACATTTCGCCTCACTGATTGCCCATGCAAGACTGACATTTCTTTTTACAATCAAAGGAAGCCGCGGTGGTGAGTTTGGTGTTGGCGCTGGAAGACGCGCTTCGCGAAGACGAAGACGAAGAAGCGAACGCGTCACCGGAGGAGTCACTTTCCGAAACTCTCGCGGACTTGAGCCTTGTGTTCCACCGTCTTGACGCCACTGGTGACCCACATAAGAGTAAAACCTCCTTCGCGGGCCCGCCCGTGTCCCTGCTCTCGCAGCTCGTCCTGCGGTCCGCGTCCTACGCGTCGCAGTTCGTGGAAGCCGGCGGGTTGGACTCTGGGCTCACGAAACGTTTGTTGGATCCAAAAAACCAAGTTTCCATTCTCGTGGACGCGCTTCTGGCGATTTCGCAGATCGCGCGCCTAGGCGCGGACAAGTACGTGTACATAAAAGCAAGCGACGCTTGTTGCTTAACAGTGGCGCTGCTTTCGCACCACGACTGCACCGTACGCGCGCGGTCGTGTAACGTGTTGGGGAACATGTGCAGGCACTCGAGTTTCTTTTACAAAGAGTTTGCGGAGCAAAACGGTACGGCCGAGTACATGAGCAATTTCCCAAATCCGGCCAGCCACTGTTTGCCGATTGTCCAGAGTACACGACTGTTTGCCCACGGTATAAATCGCCCAACACAGTACTGCCGATTGTCCAGAGTAATTACTCATACAATTTATGGGAAGACTGACCCAGTCTTGTTTCCCAAAAACGTTAGTCATTCGCGAGCTCACAAAACGGTGCGCCGATTCCGACAAAACCACGCGCAAGTTCGCGTGCTTCGCGCTCGGCAACGCGGGGTTCCACAGCGACTTTCTGTACCCGCAGTTACGCGGTGCAGTCAAGCCTTTGGTGCTTTTGCTCGGGGACGAAGGTACGGCCTTGGTCCTTTCCCAAATCAGGAGCCTCTGCGTTTTACCTCTCACGCGCCCGTGACTGTTCAGACCGATGGCCGGTGACTGTTGACCAGGCCGTCGTCCAACACGGCGCGATACACAAAACTGACACTTTTTTTTACGCATCGACAGAACCCAAAACCAAAGCCAACGCGGCGGCGGCGTTGGGGAACGTGGTTAGGAATTCCTCCGTGCTGTGCGACGAGCTCGTCGCCGAAAACGCGCTGGAGGCGCTCGTAACGCTCGCCACGGGCGAGCCGTCGGGAACTGATGCCGATGGAAGCGGGGCCCACGGCCAGAGTCAGGAAACCGCGGGGCAATCTCCGGTTAAAATCGCGCTTTTTTCCTTGGGGAACCTGTGTACGCACGCGCCTTGCCGCGAAAGACTGGTGGAGTTGCGGCTTGAGCAAAAAATACAAACCCTGGCGCAGCGCCCGGACGCCGACGCGAGCGTCAAGAAGTACGTCGCGAGGATCCAGGGGAAAATACACGGCGCGGGGAAGTGAGCGGAGCGCGGGGGTGCTGGGTTTGCTTATTAGGCTACTTAATATATTACGGAAGTGAATAGAGGTATTGCGTAGAACTACTGAATACGTCCACACTATGTATGAGTACGTTGCCTTCATCACAGAGTATCATTTCGTGTTCCCGGTACCCTCGTCTTTTCTTTGCGCACCCAAATCAATCCACGTCTTCGACGCTCGCGCTTTGAACGTCGTCGGTGACGTCTTCGAAACCCGACGCAGAAGGCCCTTGGCCGCGGTCGAACGGATTACCTCCCGCTCCACCTATTCCTCCCATCAGCCCCCCTAGCTTCGTCACCAACCCCATGATCTCCGGGTCGTCCGAGTACTTGGCGAACGCGGCGGGGTTGGTCATGCACTCCTGAAGCGCCGCCATTACCTTGGGGTTGGTCATCGCCGCCATCAGCGAA
>Ga0115007_10002994_pt1 | contig 10332 bp, 6 predicted proteins | sample ArcOceMetagenome_2_FD_87166 | JGI IMG/M metagenome (GOLD analysis project Ga0115007, IMG submission 87166) | Marine eukaryotic phytoplankton communities from Arctic Ocean - Arctic Ocean ARC135M Metagenome | ecosystem: Environmental > Aquatic > Marine > Oceanic | place: Arctic Ocean | collected...
CGTAATTTGGGGTCCGCATCTTCCAAATACATGACCAGCGTGGATTGGATGGCGCCCATGTTTCGTCGGGACCCGATGAGTTCTTGTTCAATGCACAAGTAGATGGATAGATGTTTGGTGTGCCTTTGCCTGAGTTTGCAAGTGCCCGCGTCTAATCCCGAGGAATGGAAGCGAGGTTGTCGTGGGGCGGGGGGCAAAAGTCGTGGAAACTGTGTGGGGTCCCCTCAAAGTAAAGACAAACCATGGAGAACGACCAAGGCTCCTCCTCTCACGGAGACCGAAAACGGAGACGGCACCACCATTCAAGCCGCCACCGTTCCAGAAGCCGCGACGACAAGCACTCCGATCGTTCGGATCGAGACCGCCATCACCATCACCACCATCGCCGCAGCAGCAGTTCTTCCAAAGGCCACCACAAGACACACAGAAAACACGGCGACGACGACGACGGCGGCGACGACGACAACCACCGCCGCCGCCACAAGAGACACCACTCTTCCTCCCGCCACCGCTCATCCTCCCACCGACGATCCTCTTCGTCTCCCGACCACCATGGACCCACTTCCTCCTCCACCGCCTCCTCCTCCGCTTCCTCCATCTCCACGACCACAGTGGTCCCAACCCAACCCAACAGCAACAGCAACAGCGTCCATGGCAGCATTGAAAGACGCCAACACAACCACACCAGTACCACCAGTACCACCAGTGCCGTTCAAAACGACCCAGTCCCTCTTCCACCCCTTCCACTGGACCCCAATGGCAAAACATTGGCCCAAAACATTCAATCGGGGCGTTCAATGATTTCAACGACTGCCACCGCCGTCGCCGCACCACCCACTCGCCCACCAGACGAAGCTTATTTCGACCAATTGCTACCATCGACAGAACATACCAATGCATTGGGCGACGTCACAACACTGGTGGAACAACCACCCGAAGAAAAGCATGTTCCTAGTTTCAGTCTATCGGGTGCATTGGCACAAGATGAAACAACGGGCAATATGATCAACGGTGTGGTATTAAAATATTCAGAACCCGTCGAAGCTAGGTTACCCACTCGCATGTATCGTGTGTATGTCTTTAAAAATGGCAAACAGGTTGACGTGTACCACATCCACCGCCAATCTTTCTTTTTATTTGGTCGCGATCGTACTGTTGTCCATGTTCCAGTGGATCATCCATCCAGTTCATCTCAACATGCGGTGATTCAATATCGTTTTGTCAATGGTCATGTTAAACCATACATTATTGACATTGAATCAACCAATGGAACCCTGTTGAATGGTAAAAAAATTGAAAGTGCCAGATACTACGAATTGAAAGAGACGGACATGATACAATTTGGTACAAGTGTCCGTGAATATGTATTGGTTGATGCTGGTGAAAAAAAGGACGAATAATAGATAATAGATAAATAAATAAATTAATATACTCTACAGGTAGTACAGGTATGTTTAAAACACATACAGAAGGTACATATATACTATTTGAAGGTACAGACATGTAAATAATGTGTAATACTCCAGGTGGTGTAGTAGGTATTAAAATATTTTAAATTTATTAAATATGCATGATGATGACCAGTGTCAATGTGTGGTGTATCTGGAGAGTTCGAAAGTGGATCGTGTACACGTGCACGTAAATAAGTGTGTGCGTGCACAATTTTGTCAAGCACCTTCTACATTTATCACAGTTGGCCCAGTATTGCCATCCTTAATTTGAACGGCATACGCACTTCCTCTACTGCCCATGCTTGTCGGCATGTTTAACATTCTTTTATGTAAGTCTGCTTCTTGCACAAATTGACGACATTTGTCACTTTGTAAAAATGGTATGTAAGAATTCAGTTGCATTAAATTCATCACCATTTTTTGTGCATCATCAAACATTGTTGTCACCCCGGCACACTCGCCCATTAACATTTCAATTCTACCTCGTGTGGACGAATCTAAATTCACTTGGTTTGGACTACTTTGTTGCACAAAACGTTCAAAGATGCGTAATCTTAATGACACTTGCATTGCTTTTAATTTTTCAACTTCGTCCCAAAACATATAATTTTCCAATGTTAAAGTTCTTGCCATGTGTTGCCGTAAATATTTACACGCCAATCGACTTTGTAAAATGGATTCTATCGAGTGCAATGCAGCATGTGATTTAACATCATCTCGGATTCGAGGTGGCAATTGACTAAATGAACTTTGTGTTAAATTACTACTGGTTCCAGCAGAACCAGAAATTTCATTATTGACAGCAAAGATATGTGCGGATCCAGCAAAACTAAATCTTGATTTCCAAGGTCCTTTGTCCGAATTACTGGAATACGCGGGACTTGCGGAGGATCTGATGGTGGATGATCTCCTTTGGTTCATAAATTGACTTGCTCTTTGGCTTGCTCTTGAAAAATAACTCATACCACCACTTGATCTTCTTCCACTTGTACTGCTTCGATTACTGTTGCTACGACTACTGTTTTTTTCATTCAATGCAACTGTCATTTGTGTCATAACTTCTTCCAATAATTCAGCTTCGTTCAATCCTTCCAACGACGAAAAACCACGAAATGAAGCCGCATCATTTGTACCATTTGTACTTTTGATGCTACTACGATCACCGGGATGTGGTGGAATCGAATGGCTGTTGCCAATGTTATAATTAGTACTACAGCTTTCACCAGTACGTCCACCAGTATTTCCACCAGTACTTGACAGACGACTATCGCCACCACCACCACCACCACCACCACCACCACCACCACCACCACCACTACCATGGTTCTGATGGTTTTCGTTGGACAATATGCAGACCGTCGAAGCCAATTTATGTACAATTTTAGTCATTCTTTCAATTGGTTTAATCACTAAATCACGTGCATCGTTGGATACCGCATGACTGGATAAAACAAAGGCCAACACAACAAAAAAACACATTGCCATTGACAATTGTGCTTGAATTGAATTGCCATTTTTAACACTGTTTTGTGCCGCGGAATAGTATTCAGACAACATACTTTGACCATCGCACCCACCAACACAATGGGATATGACATCATTTGTACGATATTCATGTTGCATATGCATTTCATTGTTTTGATTGAATAAATCTTGTTTGGAATACACATCCACAATGACAATACCAGCAATTCGCAAGTAGACAAAGGGTTGTTCCGTTTGCGCCATCGTTTGAACCAAAGACATGACAGAACTATTAAAATGTGCGGATAATTTTGGTTCTATGTATTCAATGTTTTGTAAAGTTGTTTGCATGGTGACCGAACCCGTCAGGGGTGCCACTTCTAAATAAGGCAAGACTAAAATCATGGCGGTAATCAAAGCAACAATGCGTTGGGTGACTTTTGTTGCCAACAATCGACCAACTGTACTGGGACGAGACGGTGCTTGTTCCACTTGATGAACACCGTCTTGCATGGACATGCGAAACAATCGAATCACCCGCACCAAACGAACCACACGAAATATTCGAGCAAATTTAGCCAATTTAAGCGTACCACCAGCACGGGCAACACGTCCAACTTTCCCAGCATTGTTCATACCACTTGCACCATCGCCCGACCCATAATCCAATAGACCCATTCCTTCAATCAATTGCAACATGTCAGGAATTAAACTGATGGCACCGACAACATCCAACGTACAAAAAAACGTGACTTTGTATTTAGGATCCGCAAGTGAAGTTAAAATAATTTCAACAATAAAAAAGCACAACACCAATGATATTACAATTAATGTAACAAGATCAACAGAGATGGGCAGGAATGCTATCGTAAAATCAAAAGCAAGAAGAGACACGACGGTAGCCAGACCAGCAACACTGGTATGAAAACCACTTTGCAGGTATTTGCTGTCAATCAATGGGTTTGCAGTTGTTGGGTAAAAAATAGAGTGGGAAAAAAGAATAAAGACATTTTTTCGTTTTTTTGCCAAAAAAAAATAAACAAAAAAACCATCACCAAAAAAAGGAGGAAAGGTTAGTACAATGGAGGTGATGGTTTCACAACCACCGGGGTGCAGTTGTCTTTTTTCAATTGTTGCCATTACGTAGGGCTAGAAGCACGTGTGAGGTGCAATGCAACGACCTACCTGATTCGTAATTGACCACACTGGGGATTCGACAATGTTTTTTGGTCGCCGCCGTTGCTCACGTTGGTGATGGCTGTTTCATAAATATTTTTGACGACATTGTGGTTCGGTTTGGAAATGTTTTCTGGTTTCATAGCACCAGTAAATTCTTGTACCGACAGTCTTGACCCAGTGTTGGGAAACGTCTCTCGTTCTTGCGACCCATTGAGTACGACGTCTTCGACGTACATTATTTAGTGTACGAAGAAGTTGCTGGGTGTAGAAAAGTAAGCAGAACTCTGAAAAAAAAAAAAAGAAACTGGATGCTGGGGGCCAATGACAAGGATTTCGAGGCCTTCAAGAATTTTTTTAATCCACGGTTTAGTTTTGAAAGCGCACGTTCGACCTTCAATGCAAAGCCCACCCAACAGCCCCACATACAGTTCCAAGTACGAACACAAGTTGGACGATGACGAAGATCAACAACAATTTGACGATTCATTAGATGTGTCGATGGAGGAGCCCCAAGAGGAAGAACTTTTGTTCGGTGGGGACAATGGAGAAGCCAGTACACCAGAGGAACAACGCTTCGATGCAATCGTTGGATGTTTGGAAGAAGTGTTGATGAACCCCGAATTTCAACTGAGGCAGGATCAATTTTGTGAAATGCATTGCAGTAAATTCTTCAACGACGAAGAAAACCGTTTGGAATACATGCCATTGTTTCAAGAATATTCAACTTTAATCGAAACGTTTATAGCAGAAAAATTAACCGAATGCATCTCAGGATTTTCCATGGAGGAATTTCAAGATTTGTTGGAAAACCACGAGGGTGAAATATGTGGCGATATATTTGATTTGTTGTTGAGCCTGAGTGATTTTCAAGAATTTAAAGACACGATGCTTAGTTACAAAGCAGCAGCGGAAGGAAAAATGTTCAAATCAAGCGACGGTGGTGATTCGGAAGGTGCTGGAACAATGGGTGTCGGTGTCGGTGGTGATTTTTTTAATCTTGCACCCGTTGTGACACCGTTCAGTTCAGGAATGATGACATGCACATAAAAAAAATGTAACGTATACAATTGTAATTCTACAAAGTAATCTTTTTATCAAGATGAAGGTTGTAAGCCCAGCACTGAACCACCACTCCACACTGCCAATGCCAACTGCCAAGTTTACTAGTACATGTAATACAATCTGGACCATCATTAAATAACAAAACAGACATAAGCCTGCACCCTTCAAATATATATACAACAACACTACACTTTGAGGCGTGCCAACACACCACAAAATTCCACAAATTGTATTGTGCCTTCCATCGTAATGCCCAATTCGGCCAACAATGCATCAATGTCTTCTTCGATGGGTTCCATGCCCAATGCTCTCAACACCGATTCCAAACCATAGGCAGGAATGCTGCCCATTTGTTCTCGGTCCACGGAATCAAACGCATTCTTAAGTTGATCGATTTCGTCCTGTGTGAACACGCCGGTGCTGGTGGCGATCGCAGCTTCACCTCTTTCGGCCGCTCTTGCTCGACGAACGGAGGAAACGGCGTTGCCCAATACGTTGTTGGCACTGGCCAATCCCAACGAGGGCAACTCAAACACCGCACCTTCGTCTTGATTGCCCAAGTAACCCGATCGGGAATACGTGTCTTCAAAACTGGACGCCGGTATGTTGCTGTACGCCCCACATTTGGGTGCACCGTCCACCCATTCTCCTTCGTACATTTTGGCCGTGGACCGATAAAAATATCTTCCCGGACCTTCTTTTTGATCCGCCAACCAATGCCCTTCGTATCTATCGCCGTTTGCCATGGTCAACACCCCCAAGCCGGAGCGCACGTCATCGACCCAATCCCCCTCGTACACATCCCCCGACGCATACGTCATTTTGCCCCGTCCATATCTGGAACCCTTTCTCCATTCACCTTCGTATTTGTGTCCTTCCGTGTAATACAAAATACCCACTCCGTCACGTTTGTTGTTCACCCAATCCCCCGTGTACTGTTTGCGCAACTTCCCCTTGAGTTTGACCCACAGTGTACCTTTGCCGTGCCGCTGGTTGGCCGCCCAATCTCCTTCGTATTTGTTGCCACTGGGCCAGGTTTGGGTCCCAAAACCTTCTCTTTTGTTGTGCATCCAATCGCCGGCGTAGGTCTTGCCGGTTTTGAATTGATGTTGGGGTTTCCCCATTTTGACGGATTCCTCGTAGTCGGGGTTGCGACGGCAAAAAGCAATCTTGTGGCGTGGCCCATGCCTGTTGGCCTTGGCATCGTTGATGCGCCACAGATTCACGTGCGGTTTGGACATCGTAATTTTCCAACGAATGAAAAAACGGGGGGACAGGAGGTCCTGGAGGTTTTGAAGCCATCTTCGATGCGAATCCACAAAAGTGGGAAAGCTCGTAAGCTCGTGTCAATCAAACATGACCTTGCCATTGACAAGACTGGCCCATCGCACGTCATTCGAGCGTCGTCTCGGACAGAAATACCCTCAATTGGCCCAACGATGGCCCAACTGTGGCGGACGGCCTGTCGATCTGTATTACCTCTATCAATTGGTGCTGTCCCATGGTGGTTATCAAAATTTTTGCGTCGCTCGAAAATGGCAAGACTACACCACGGCGCACGGTGTACCAAAATCGTGTACCAGAAGTGGCAGCCAATTGTCGAAGATCTACAAAAAATATTTGTTGGCGTACGAACGTAAATATGGCAAATGGAAGAAATCCAAACAAATCTTTGGTCGCAAAGTGATTTGTGTGGTTGGACAACAACGCCTGCCCAATCCACACAAACCCAAAACGATACCCAAAACATTGCCGAAAAGATTGACCAAGAAAATACCACTCTCGTTGTCGTCGGCCACTTCCTCTTCGTCGTCCCAGCCTCGACCAATCTCCGCGCACGATGTCGTATGGTATGGTGCATACGATGCACTCAACGATGGTGCTGCTGCTTTGGCCTGTGGCTTCAAAGCCAGTGCACCGTGTGCTTTGGAAACGCAACATTTCAATCATTTAGGCACGGTTGTGTTTGCGGGAAATTATTTAGAAGTTCGAAACCACGTCTTGGTGCATTGGATCTCCAATGTCAAACAATATTTAAACATAGAACAAGTGTTGAAAGGTGTCAGTCAATTGTACCATGTCTTGGTAGCACGGGTGTATGATTTTTTAGAAATGCACGGAAGAATTAATGTAGGTGTCTTTCATGTGGCACGATGGACAAACAAGAAAGAAGCATCGATGGTCCTGGCATTGCCGCGCTCCGTGTGTGACGTGACACCAGGACCACCGGTGACGGTGGTGGTACCCGAGAGCAGTGGTAGTATAGACAGTGGCGGTGACATTGGAGATGGTGGCGACAATGCAGATCGAAACGACAGTGGTGATGATGAGGATGACAGTGAAAATAGTAATGACCTCGAAGCGAGCGAGGACAGTGAGGACAGTGAGGACGGCGAGGGCAGTGAGGCTAGTGAGGAGGATAGTGAGGATGATAGTGAGGACAGTGAGGATAGTGAGATCAGTGAGGCCAGTGAGGTCAACGAGGACAGTGAAGAAAACAGCGAAGAAAATAACGAGGACAGTGAGGACAATGAGGACAGTGAGGACAGTGAAAACAGTGCAAACGACAGTGCAACTAGTGCGAGCAGTGACAACGACGACGACGACGATGACGACGACGACGATGAAGACAGCGAAGACAGTGACGACAGCGACGACAGCGACGACAGTGACGACAGTGACGACAGCGACGACAGCGACGACAGTGACGACAGTGAGGACGATGAACTGGTATCCCGTAAAAAAAAAGCTTTTAAAAAAGCTTTTTCAAAGGGGTGGACAATAATGGCCAAAGGAGGCAACCACTACTGGTACACTGCACCCGACGGCAGCCGATTCACCTCGATTACAGCCGCCCGGAATTACGATGACATTGCACTCGACGAAGACATCAGCAGTGACGATAGTGACGACGACGATGACGACAGTGAAGAGGAAATCTCTGACGACGAAGTTGAAGCAGTCACGTTCAATCGTACAAGAAAAAGAAAACGTTCCATAAAAAACATCAAGGAGGCCAATTTTGATCAAAAAACAATTATTGTCATCGGTGCTGGTGTATCTGGATTGGCGTGTGCTCGCCATTTGACATTTTTAGGGTACAAAGTGATTGTGTTGGAAGGACGTGATCGAATTGGTGGTCGAGTACATACATTGAATCCAGCAACAACTGTCTCCACCCCGTCCTCGTCCTTGTCCTCGTCTTCCTCTTCCTCTTCCTCCTCTTCCTCCTCTTCCTCCTCCTCTTCCTCCGCCACGACGACTTCTACCACCAATGTAGCACAACATGGTACTTTTACACGACCCATCGATTTGGGTGCAATGGTGACCACGGGTGCCATTGGCAATCCCACTCATTTGATAGCATCCCAATTGAACATACGTCAACACGTGGTGAATTCACAATGCAACATATATCAAAGCAATGGTCGATTAGTACCACCCGTGCGCGATCGTGAAATAGAATCCTTGTTCAATCGTTTGTTGGACCATATGACAATCAGTCGAAGAAGGTACCGCTTTCGTCAAATGAAAGCGTTGCAATCTACTGTATCAACAAGAGTCAAAAGGCAAACGGCACCACGAATGGAGCCACAAATGGAGCCACAAATGGAACAACAACCTGCTGCATTGGCCCAGTCGACCATAATCGGCAGCAGATTCTCCTCTTCTTCTTCCTCCTCCTCTTCTTCCAGCGGCAGCAGCAACAACAATACGGGCAACCATGCACCAGAAGAACCTACCAGCGATATCGTTGTTGCGAATCAATCACGTTATGGAAGAAAACGCAAACGAGTCCAATACAACGAGGAAAACGATGAAGACAACAACAATGGTCATGGCAGCAAAAAACAACACCTTCGCAAAATCACTTCCCGTGATATAGTGTTTGTTGTTGACGAGAATGAACTGAAATCAATTCCATTCGGTGTACGTTTTTGGTGTTGTTCTTGTTACTACAATTGCCCTTTTTACAGTTTAATTGACCTCGACATACTTTTATTTTCATTTTTTTAGGTACCAATGTCTGACATTGGAGACGATGTTTCGCTGTCTCATGCGTTAAACATGGCAATGGAAGAAACCAGTGTTCGTTCCTTCAGTGGTGCCTCCTCCTCCTCCTCCTCCTCGTCTTCCTCCTCTTCGTCTTCGTCCTCCTCTCCTTCGCGTGCTTCGATGAAAAGGAATAAAAAACATTTGGTTCAAACCACATCCTTCAAAGAAGGTATAAGGCAACAAGACCATGATGTTTTGCAGTGGCATTTAGCAAATTTAGAATACGGTTGTGCTGGACGTTTGGAACATGTTTCCAATACCTGTTGGGACCAAGACGATGAAATTGGTGGCTTTCTAGGTCACCATGTGATGTTTCCGAAAGGTTATGGTGCAATTGTGACTGGTTTGGTACAGGATAATACTTTGAACATACAAACAAATACGGTGGTCACGGCGATCAATTACAGTAAAAAAAAGAGTAAAAATAAAAAAAACAAAACAGACAGCTACATCACCTCGGTCAAAGTGCATACAAGTCACGGTCAAACATACAAAGGTCATGCGTGTGTGATCACTGTCCCACTCGCCGTGTTGCAAAAGAACACGATTCATTTCTCACCCGCACTGCCATTGCACAAACAACAGTCAATTCAAAACATGGGGGCAGGTCTGTTAAACAAAGTGATTTTGGAATTTGAAACTCCCTTTTGGGACCAACACGTAGATATGTTTGGTCGCGTGGTAAGTGGTGCTGGGCAATTTGTGGAGATGGACAGCGACCAAGAAGAAGAGGAGGATGATATGAATCCAGAAACTCAAGACCAACAAATGAAGGACGCCGATGTATATCGTAAATTAATTCAATGCCGTGGATTTTGTTACATGTTTGTCTCGCATTCGAATATGTATGCATTGAATCAGCGTAACAATAGTGACAGCAACAGCAACGAAGATGTTGTGATGGAAGAGCAAGATGAACAAGGCACCAACAACACCAACAATACCAACAATACCAACAATACCAACAATACCAACAATACCAACAATACCAACAATACCACCACCAACACCACCAACACCACCACCACCGACAACGCCATCAACGACAACAACGACAACATCACCCACACCAACACCAGCAACAACAACATCACCAGCAACACCAGCCGCACCAACACAC
>Ga0115007_10002996_pt1 | contig 10326 bp, 6 predicted proteins | sample ArcOceMetagenome_2_FD_87166 | JGI IMG/M metagenome (GOLD analysis project Ga0115007, IMG submission 87166) | Marine eukaryotic phytoplankton communities from Arctic Ocean - Arctic Ocean ARC135M Metagenome | ecosystem: Environmental > Aquatic > Marine > Oceanic | place: Arctic Ocean | collected...
CCAAGAAGTACATCTGTTTTGCTAGAGACAGAAGCTTTGCCAAAAGAAATGCTTAGGTCCACTATCTGTAGGTGCACTACTGTAGCTGTCGAATCATAAACAAGATGATATTGTCTCTTGTCTTGAGACTTTGCTGATCATCATCATTTCTTGGTCCTCAACATCCTCATACAGGTCATGAGTCCTATTCTCTACTTGAATCTTGTTCTTGTGCAGAGTCACATTGTTATTCCTTTCCTGTTTTACAACTGTCACCCAATACAATAAAGAGGTTTAAATGTTCTCATGTATACCATGCATCTTCCTTCTTACCAGAATGTGCTGACAAGCTAAGCAAGCAAGGATCATTACTAAGAAGATCGGGTTTGGTTATTTGGTATCACCTTGATCATCATTCAGTCCGCATAACACCATCACTCTAAAATGTTCTTCACTGCACTACATGAACTCCTTCAAAAAAAACTTAAAGTGAGTCTTCCTCCTTGTCGAATCACCCTTGTAACTGTGACCACTGTTCTTCACAGAAAGTTTGATGTTATTGTACAATAAGTATCTTTGAAAATGCAAACTTGATGACTTCAAAAGCATCTCTTGCTGTGTTCACATAGAAAATCGTTGAAGAGAGGTTGAACATCAAGTGCTGTGTGAGTTTTTTTTAACAATCTCAAACCACTTCTTAGACATCTTTGTCGTTACTATAGAGGCTATTTTAGGAAAAGGAAAAACATAAATTTACTATGGAAATTATATGAACTATCTAGGGCTGATGGAAACTGTCGTCAAAGAATTTGGTTTCCTGATCATAAATGCTTGAAGAAGTTCTATTAATTTTTCATCAATTGCATTGCTGCAGACGGACGGGTTCGCTGTCGCTATTCTTTCTTCTTCTTCTTCTTCTTCTTCTTTCTTCTTCGACCGAATCCTCCCTCGATCACGTTTTATTTGATCAACTCTTAAGAATTTTTCTTTCGTACGCCACTGTTTTACAACTTTCGTTAACATGTTGTTTATCAAATCGATAGTTCCAACTCATTTACATTTCTAGCTCAATCAAACAAGCTGTGATCAATACTATAGTCTCCACTCGATTCATTACCACGATTCAATTCCTTGTGGTCGGTATCATAATCCTCGATCGATTCGTCTTCATTATTATAATCCTCGATCGATACATCTTCATTATTATGATCATCGATATAATCATCGATCGTTTTCCTATAACCGATACCACAAGAACAGTATGTATTTAAACCATCTGCATACCCGCAATTACATCCACGCATAGCATCGCCGTTGATCGAATCGTCCCAATCGCACTGGGCATAGCCATCATCTTCGTCTTCTCTGTTACGTTCAAATGCTTGTGCCCTCGCCTCCTCGTTAGAACGGATTGCCATGTCGGTATCTGTATCTTCATCATCGTCTACATCGTTCACTGCTTTACATCCCGTAAAACAGAAATTCTCTCCGCAACAGGTCCATCTCCATTGAGTACGAACAACTTTGTCTTCGAATTCGCACGCAGAAAGACCATGATAATCGTCATCTTCTTCATCCTTCGCTAAGATTATCCTGTGTTGGACTTGAGAAGTTTCAATAACATCAGTGTCAATATCCTCAAATTCTTCTCGTGACAATAATCTAGCGTCATTTGGATGGTAGAATTGTTGAGTTGGACAACACAAACGTCCTGCATTTCGAGCTAAGCATACTTCTTCACATTTCTTACAAACGCATGCAAGGCTTCCGGTATATGTAAGGTAATTAATAATATTGCGATCTAGATCATGAGTCCAACCTTCAAGACCATTAGCAATAGGAAAGATATAATCCATGGTATATAAAATCACCAACGACGTACAACTATGATCAAAGAGTTCAGTTTCGAGAGTGATACATGGAACGGAGTTCATAGTATGCTTAATATGCATAGAGATGTAGGACCTATGGCGAACAAGACATATACTGTAATATAATCTAGGTTTTCGCTTGTATACCTACGTCAACTACCCTGGTGTCATACGCATATTAGGTTGGGTCGTGTGCGGTAATAGACGGCTTTCTTTACTGCTAAAATCATTCCAAAATCAAGAGGTCTTTAACATACAGTTTATTATGGTCCTAATTCAGTATAATAATCATCATCGCTTGATAACTCGTCGCTATTCAATACATCACGATCTTTGATCAATATCGCAAGTGATTTTTCTTTCTCTTCATTTTTCTGTTACATGTAATCAGCGCTGCCATAATAATTGGTTTTCGTAATTCTCTCTGTTCATTTTTTGTATCTTTGATTCGTACATTGTTTGTTTTAACAACACGTCTGGTTCGCTTATATGTTAATTTATTATTCTTCCCGCAGAAGGCGTACCATCATATTATAGATACGTACTGTACACACTCTTGTTATATTTGTTACTTTTTTAAATCATATATATCTTAAGAGAACATATACTTATTTCTTTTCTTTCCTCTTCTGATCTTATACGTTACGTTTCTGAATTTTTCTTATAGCAGTAGAACGAAACCTCTTTTTTTGTGCATTTCAATTTTTACCAGCCGCCACGGTAGCCACCACCGTATCCCCCCTTCCTGCCACCGTGATATCCTCGACCGTAACCACCACCGTAATAATAATTTTGTAATCCACCATCAACGTAACATCCATATGCGAAATTACAGAGATCAAAATCATCATCATTGTTTCGACGGATATCAAAAATATTATTATAATTGTATCTATTGTTGTTATAATATTGATTGTTACCATTCCAGTTGTTGTAGTAGTAGTAGTAGTTGTTGTTACCACCGTGATTGTTGCCATAGTATCTGTTGTTGTTATATTGACGGTTGCCATTCCAGTTGTTGTTACCACCGTGATTGCCATTGTATCTGTAGTGTTGTGTGTTTTGTGGTTGTACGTACAACATACGGTCTTCTTCATCTACTATGTCTTCGATGTAGTAGTCTTCTGTCAGTACAACTTCTTCACCTTGAAAATCTTCATGGTCGTACTCTTCTTCGACGATGTCTCCTGCTGCTGCTGCTCCACGAAGACCGGAGGTAGAGGCAGATACAATGGCAATGATGCCAAAAAATGCAAGGAGCAATAGGGAAAGATTATTCATCGTCATCTTGATTTGACTAAAAAGTAAGATATTCGAATATGTATCGTTGGTGGTAAAAGTAAAAAGAGATGAAGAAGATGATTTTTAATTGTTCCGTCAAAAAATCTTAATAAAATTTGGCGCGCTCTCGGAAGACGAACCACAATTATGTCGAGGAGTGTTCACGTTTACTAGAGGCGTACGTACCTACTATTATATAGTAGTGCTAGCGCACATGATTTGATACTACTAAAGAATAAGACAACTACTCTAGCTAGAATAAGAGCAATGGTCATAAAGTTGTCTACTAGGACATTCTTTAACAACCAAACACACTCTAATAGTAGTCCGCCTCAACAGTTCTACTAGACAATATTGTCAATTTCAAATTAATTTGACAATAAAGACGAAAAGGTTATAAAAGTAAAGAAGTGAAAAGAGATACTGGTAAATATGTATCATCAAAGAAAAGAATTGACACGAGATTTCATCTCAGAAACAATCTAATGATAAGTATAGCATGACTAATGGAAAGGATTCAATGTCTGACTATTATTGCAGAAAAAGTAATCTCGAGAGCAGAGATTACAAGCTCTTCAAAATGGATGTTTGGACGGCAACACATATGTCACCAGCCAGGTAGTGGGAACAGCCAATAATCATGGTGGAGACGAGAACACCAAATCATTGCAGGAATTTGTTCATAAACAACTAAAGCTACATCTCAAGAACAAGACCAACTGTAATCGGAACTTCAACCACCACAGCAGGTAATCAGTCTCGTTTTCAAACGACGGAAGCTCTAAGGGAGTTCCTTACCGAACAATAATTCTCACCGCAAGCCCGAAAGTATTGATAATAGATCGAATCTTCTTACGTGCATACTGTATTTAATTTCGGTTGTTGTAGAATATATTCTTGGTTGGCTTTTGAATGAGACGAGATATATAGACGATAGTTTTTACTACGTGGAGCCTAGCTGTCTATCGTAAGAACTCTCTGCCTGCTTTGCCTGAACTTGTTAAAAGACTACAATGTTTAATTGTCGATATCTTGTTATTATCACCCCTACCTGGTTGTTGAGATTACTGGATTACTGTTGCTGTTGTAAAAAAAGGTGAAGAAAAAAAAATGTAGAACGACAGTGCACGACTGAAACAAATGAATTTTTACAATCGTGCATCACGTGTTGATAATTAGATATTTCAGTCGTACCGTATTACGCAAAAAAATCACAACCACCAGTCAAAAGCACAAAATGTAAACGTGGTTTCAATCTTTCCGATAATTGTACCAATCACCGGCTCCTTCACGAAACACGAAACTCCGATGACGTTGTTTTTGCATGCCGTCTAATCGCAAAAACAAAGTGAAACCCAGAAAAAATTGGAAAGCAAAGAAAGCAGCTCTTGCCCTCCTACTTTACAGAGTATATCCTTTCTGTTTCCCCAAGATCGTACTTTATCCAACTCTATATAATAATTTTGAATATTCTTGATAAAATGTCACCCATCTCATCAACGTCGTCGACGACGCGGATAGCAACAACAGCATCATCATTGATTTGCCTGACTTGTGCTATAGCTGTCATTTCTATAATACCTTCCTCGGAAGCATTTTCTCCAACAACAACATCAACGTGTCCAATAACTTCAACAACAACAATAAGGGGACGATGGGGCCATTCGAGACAACATCAGCAACAAACAAAAAACGACGGGCGTTATGGGATTCGAGGGTCCTCCTGCTCTTCCTCTCAACGATATTCTATATTTTATGATGACTTTGAAGATTTTGGTTATCAACAAGATGATGATAAAGCTAAAGAAGACGTATCAAATGTTGTTGTTGGGAATAATAATAATAATGATGATGATGATGGTAATGTGTTTGCTAGCTTAAAAGCACGACAGTCAACTCTTCAAATTGAAAAACAACGAATACAAATACAACAAAGTCAAATACTTGAAAATGAACGTATTGAAAACGAACGACTACAATATAATTGGAATGAAGCAAATTGTTTAAGTACTGTACGCTTAACATTAAATGATTGGATCCGTAGGGTTGCTATTGATTTATATCCTTTAGTGGTATGTGGTAGTTCACGTGGAAATTTATATTTAGGTGACTTAGAGGATGGTGAGGAAATAGATTGTATTGAAAAAGTACATGCATCTGGTATGGATGTTGCTGAATTATTATCATCACATGACGGTCCGATCCCACATGGATTATCAAATTGTTTACAAGCATTATATGATGGACATGATGGAAATGGTCCACTGGCAATTGCTATTAAGAAAGATTTAATTGTATCCAGTGGTAGAGAAGGCGGTATCCATGCTTGTACTGTTATTGGCAAAGAAGTGGATGTTCCTAATAATTCTGGTAGAAGAAGAACAACGACGAAACAAACGAAACTTAAGTTACAACGTGAAGGACAATTTCGTGGATTAGTAGAAGAAGGAAGTTATGCTACTACTAATAATAATGATGATGATGATGACGACGACGACGACACTGCAACTACTAAGTCATCAACTCGTTCTCCTCCACCACTTATTACTTCATTAGTTTTTGATGATCGTGGTACGTTATGGGCTGGTGGATATGATGGTATACTACGGGGTTATCATCACGAAAAATTGGATTTAGATAATCGACCGTTAATGTTACGACATAAACATCCTGATTATGTAATTGATGTTGGTTCACCTATATTGGATATGTCTGTTGATGATGGAACTGGTATAATTGTTGTTACAACCGAAACAGATGGTGTATTCCTTTATAGCTTAGAGGGTAGTGGGCGGGTATTACTACATGTGAATCCATTCGCTCTTGGACGACGAGCAAGATCATCAACATATGCATCAAGAACAACATCATCATCAGACGACGACGGCGATAGTAAAGTTATGTCGTCACAACAGAATCATAATCAATCAAAACAATTTTGTCGTACGGCAATGATTGTACGAAATAATGATTCTGTGACCAACACAAAAACTGTCATAAATGAAATTACTGATGATGAGGATGATATGATTGGTTCTTCTAAATTTACCACACAAACTCTTATAATTGGTGGTTCCTTTGGACATTTATATCAATTTATGATCCGTTTATACGACGGTAGTGATGATGATAGTGATACAAGTACTACCAGTGATACTACCGTTTCTATGGTATCAGCAGAATCGATGCAAAAGATTCGTCCAAAACATATGGGACCTGTTGTTTCATTAGCATCACCATCACCAGGATTATTCATAACAGCAAGTCATGATGGTACTATACGTGTTTGGGATTGTCCCAATAATAATAATAGTAATCGTGTGGAAAAGAAGAAGGAGGAGGACGACGACGACGATGATGACGACGATGATGATGACGACGATGATGACGACGACGATGATGATGGTGTTGTTGCTTCTGCTGACAAAGATAAAGATGACGATGACGACGACGATTCTCTTTCCTCCTCCTCCTCTCGTTCCAGCAAACGTAGTACCAAAACAACCACGATAAAGAAGACGAAAATTCCAAAGGTATTATATGCATTATCAGGATACAAAGTTTGGTTAGGTTCTATTTGTGTTAATGGACGGAATCTTGTTAGTGATGGTGCTGATAATACTATTATTGTACATTCCTTTGATGAAGATGAAGAAGAAATTTTACGTTCTCAACAAGAAGACGATGAAGATGATATTGCTGGTGAAGATCCGTTCAATGCTTTCAATTAAACAAAAAGAAAATAGAAAAACTATGAAGAAAACACAACACGACGTACAAGATGTCGTGAAGACCCTTAATAAGTATTATATATATATATATTATGTAAGAAAAAGTAAATAAATAAATATTGATATATTGATATATTCACTCATTCACATCACTTTCATAAGGTAGTTTTTTTTTACTATGGTATTGAAGATACTATTCTACTTTTTAGTCAGTCTTCAGAGTATTCTTCGCACTACGTAACTACTGTAGATTTGACTCTCTCTCTCTCCATCGAGCTGTTGATCTAAGATTCGATTCTAAGGCGCCCTTTGGAGCAACCATTTAAAAGAAAGAAAGAAGAAAAGAAAAGGTATCTTTGGTAAGGTAGGTAACGAGGCAGAAATATTCATATTCTTCCCATGTAACAGGTTATCGTGGGATTTGCTACTTCAAGTTTGGATGAGCTCAATAACTTCCAGTCGGAGGGTAGGTAAGACACACGTCATCGACGTGAAAATATTATAAAAAAGATCAAATTCGAATCCCGCAAGAGTTTGATTCACATTAGCCGTTGTATTCCTTACGCTTAGCATTACCCACAAGATACTGGATTTTCACATCAACCACCAATTTAGATTAGAGTTTACTTCCCTCTATGGAGAATAGCCTGATCTACTTTCACCTTGCACTTAATGCAACTTACTTACCAATCCATCAACAACATCTCCGTAACAAAACCAAGATACTAATCCTTTACAAACAACAAGATTCCTTCAAAGCATAGCGAGACGGCTATCAACAAACCTATAAATCACAGACATCATATTTCCTCTTCTCTCAACTATTACTTTGCTTGTCGTCGTTTAAAAAAAAAACGTCCATATTTTTTAATCGTATATTTGAATTAAGTTTCATTCATTGACGCAACGCATCCTTTATTACTTTTTTTTTCGCCACCTCGGTTAATTGCTTTCTGATTCAGTCAGGGTTTCATTCAGCAATCAATTCTCTATCCGGTCCTCTTTTTTGTACCGCCGTAAAAACATCATCCCAGCGCAGCCCCCATTTCCACATTCGTTTAAAAAACATATTTTTCAAAACATGACCGCTTCAGATGCATCCGCTACCATTAGTAACACGACTAACAAGATCGCTACGGTCGTCGACGCTTCAACTGCTGTATCGATTCCCGATGGTGACAATAATAAAGATAGTAGTAGCAGTGTTGCTACAAAAGAAGTGCAAGTAGCAGCAGAAGAAACTCCCGAACAAAGAGATCAAAGGATACTGACGCATCAACTGTTAGCGAGACAAGTTGAATATTATTTTTCTGTTGCTAATTTATCAAGAGATACGTATTTGTCAACATTACGAGGTTTGAATGATGGGTATGCACCATTATCGATTATTGCCAACTTTGGCAAAGTCCAAAGTTTGGCTCCGTATGGAAGTGCTTGGGATGCTGTTTATGCAGCTGCATCCGATCACAGTGATCTATTAGAAATGGTCGAATTGGATGAAAAGGGAAAGAAAATTACAACTAGTAGTGACGATGATAATGATAACAGTAGCAGTAGTAGCAACAAGGATACTATCATCTTGGCAGTGGGAACTGTTTCTGGTGAAGCTATTCCTATGTCACAAATACAATCATTGCGAAGTTCGAACGATACATCTACGGAGAAAACTCCATCATCTTCTACTGTAATTACCCATCCTTCTAGTCCTACTTCTACTATTCCGGTACGGAATCTTTCGTCTGGATCGGTTGCAACTAAAACTACTAATAACGTACAAAATACTATCATCATTCGAGAGGTATCCGAAGACGTCGAAGAAAAGGTTGTACGGAGTCTTTTTGACGTTGAAGAATGTCCTTCAATACAAACAATTCATTTAGATTTACACAATTGTTGGTAAGTTTTTGTTTTGCAATGGAATAAAAATACCCTTTTACTATCTGAATATGCGTGTGTATTCTGTGTGTTCGCTGTAAATCATCGTATATCTATGAACCGTCTATCTCACTAATCATTATCCTTCTTTACTTCATATATATTGTGTTTTCTTTCCCAAATCATCCTATTAAAAAAAATGACACAGGTTCGTTACCTTAGATACGAGCTCAAGAGATGAGATGGTCAACGTGATGATGAAACTTCGGACGAAGAAGTTTCCCTCCGGAGATTCGGTCAAGGCGAGACTTAAGTCGTCCGTGTCTGGCCTAGCTACACCCAGTCCCCTTTCTGCTAATGCCGTAATATATACGCACCCAAAGGTATCGACTATGTACGCACCTCAGTTCCACAACAACAACAATAATAATACCAACACCAACGGAAGTAGCAGTAGTAATAGCAGGAAGAAGCGATCCTCGAATCACAAGGGAAGAAACAATAACGGAAACGGTAACAGAGATAGCAACAACGCTAGTAACAACGGCAATTACAGCAACAACAAAGCTAAAAATCAACAGGTTGCTGCAAATGGTGGACAGCAACAACAATCGAAACGAAAAAATAGCAAAGATGAATCGTCTACTATACTGTCACCATCTTCGTCGTCGCCGTCTTCCCAAAACATTCCTAAGAATAATATCAATAGCAGCAACAGCAGCAAAGTTACCGTCACTGTTGTGAAAAAGTTACAGTCACAGCCACCGTCGATATCAATGGGAGAAGTAAATTTCCCATCTCTTCCCCCCACAACGGATGATAATTCCAAACCGTTCCAGGTAGAAAAGGTCCCCACTGAAGACGAGATGATGCGTGGTGGTGAAAAGGGACGACATTCGGGAGGATTCTCGGATTCATCTTCAACTGCCACCACGACCAGTACGTCATCAACAACAACTAAGGATGCACCTAGTAGCAGTGGTATTGTGACAGGTGGATATGCTGCCGCACTCTTGCGACCGGCGGCGACACCTGCGCCTGCTACTCTCGTCAAAAACACTACTACTACTTCCACGACGAAAAAGGCAAAGGAACAAAAACAAGAATCAGCGAAGCAACATAAACAGCAACCACAACGTTCATCTACCGCATCAAACAATGGCAAGAAAAACCATAACAAGAACAAGGAAGAAACATCATCGATATTACCAACGGAATCTTCTGTTGATGATCAACCGGTGGTCGTCTCAATTACGCCACCTTCTTGGGGTAGTGGACGGTCGTTTGCTGATGTTCTTTCGGCGTAGAAAAAGGCTTGTACCTAGACGAATGCCAGAAGAATGGCGACCGATTATTTGTTTTTGTTTGTCCTAGTTTTGATCTATGGACCGTGGGAGGAGGGACGAGAAGTAAAAATGAGACATTTTAAGAATGCAATCGTATCGTATGGACACGTGCATGTCATAGCGAAACGAAGAAGAAAAACACTGTGTCGTGTTGACTCATTCTATTATTCTTCTATATTTCGGACGGATCATTCCTTCGTATCAATATTCCCCCTATCAGTCTCATCATCAACAAATAAATAG
>Ga0115007_10002997_pt1 | contig 10325 bp, 7 predicted proteins | sample ArcOceMetagenome_2_FD_87166 | JGI IMG/M metagenome (GOLD analysis project Ga0115007, IMG submission 87166) | Marine eukaryotic phytoplankton communities from Arctic Ocean - Arctic Ocean ARC135M Metagenome | ecosystem: Environmental > Aquatic > Marine > Oceanic | place: Arctic Ocean | collected...
AAAAGTTTGTACGGCACGACGTCTTTGATGTCGGGGCCAGTGGACAACCCGTACTTTTCTTTGGCGTTCTTGGCAGAAATCATCATCGCTTCACATCCTGGATGGTCGATCTTGCACTGCTCTCCCTTGCGCTTTTCTTCCTCGTCCATGTTGGGAAGAGGTGATAGGAATGATCTAACGTAAAACCAGTGCGATATGAAGTTTGAATCGCGAAGCCACACCACGCCGGCCACCCTGCCCTGGCACCCTTCCGTTCCGAGAAAAACCAGACACCTTCCGTTGTCGTTGGGTGTTAGCCATCAAAAAACAACCAACAATTTTTTTGCCGTTTGCGCAGTTCAAGTTTATCCTTCGAAGCAGCAAAAAGTAATACCATCAAAACACACACAACAACATGGACCCTTCCCCCAACCTTAACCCTGACGAGTTCGACCACCACCGCCGAAGCAGTTCCAATTCCTTGTGGGACGACATCTCGCACCTGTTGAATTCTTCCTTGGGCGAGGATTCAACACAAAGAACAACACTGCCAAAGGAAGTACGAAAAAGATTGACCCGATTACAGAACGAAGGGCAAGCAAGATGGAGAAAGCTGGTCACCGGCGACGCAAATACTCGTGTCCGTGACCATTACAAAAGATCGGCTCGAAAATTGGTTACCGGCGACCCCAACCTTGCCATTGAAGATCATTTCAAAACGCAACCCATTGTAAAACTCGTGGATAAATTTAGTTTTACGTTTGGGTTGTTTGGGTTTTTTATCACCGAAGGCATTGTTTTAAAACTGCCCGAGTACTATTGGATGTGGTATTCGGTTGTCATGACCGGGTTGTTAAGTTTGCGTGTCTATTCTTACGTGGTCAAAAGATGGGGCTTCTTCATGTTTGATTTCTGTTACTTTGTCGTCGCGTGCAACATTCTCAATTGTCTCTTCTTTCCTTCCAATGCGATGTTTTGGAAGATCAGTTTTATGTTTTCCAATGGACCTTTGTTGGTGGCCATGTTGGCATGGCGCAACAGTTTGGTCTTTCACAGTCTGGACAAAATGACCTCCTTCTACATTCATTTCTTGGGTGCCTTATTAACGTTTCTTGCACGGTGGCACCCGGTCAGAGATGTGGATGTGATGTGTGAGGAACGCTTGTCAAATTCACCGTCCACCACCACCGTGGACGCCACGTTGACGTACGTGCAATGCCCCACGTTAACGTGGACGGATGCCGTGGTCTACCCCTGCGTTGCGTACTTTGCGTGGCAAGTGTTGCAAATCATATTGACCGAAGGCATCTTCAAGGCAATGATAAACAACGACACAACGCTGCAAACGTCCATTCGATGGTTGTGCAAAGACAAAAGAAATGGAATGCATATATTATGCAAAAGTGTTTGCCGAAAAATTGGGGTGTTTGGCCCCACCGAAACATTTGATGGGGATCAATGGAAAAGCAAACTTATTTTTTGGGTCGCTCAATTTATATACACGTTGGTGACACTCGTACCAGGAATCATTGTGTATCATAATTACTGGCTGAACGTTGTTTGGTTGCTCTTTGTGATGACCGGTGTCACGTGGAACGGTGCTAGCTTTTACATAGAAGTGTTTGCCGAAAGGTATCGACTTCAATTTGCCAATGAAAAGGCTGGCAAGGGCAGTGCAAATAGTAGTAGTAGTAGTAGTAGTAGCTACAGGGACCCAGACGTGCTACCAGAATCACCACCGGCGTCGCCGTTGACAAAAACCAAAAAGACCTAAAAGTTGGCTGTCATGTCATCACTACTGTCACTGAATTTGTCCAACATACCATGGTAAAAACACCATTAAACATACTCTTAATAAAATTTCCTTAAATATAAAATAAGTGCACTTGTCTGTGTGCCGCCGCACCTTGCTATTTTGCTTCTTATTTATCTTCTCTTTCGTTTCGTCGTCTCCGTTGTGGGTTGGGGGGGTGGGCCTGGTTGGGCCAGGGCTTGACTGGAAAAGTGAAACCTTCAAATCCAAACATGGTAAACTGCTAAGTCGATACCTGGTACCATGCACAAATTAGTCAAAGGCAACAAAAAAAAGGCAGAACAACGAACGTTGTCTCGGTTTGCTCGCAATACCAAAGCCGTTCGAAAAAAGGTGGTGCGAGTCATCTCGGAACAGAGTGTGACGGACGCTCTTCACTCCGTCGACGAACGAGAATCCACGCTGGACAACTATTTGAATCGTACTCTGTTGAAGAAACGGTTGGTGGACACGTTGCGGGACCTGGTGCACAAGGATTTCTTACCCCGCAACCCCTACGAGTTTTTAATTCCACCCATACGAAGGCAAGAGATACAGACAGAGCTGGCCGGCAGAAGAGTGACTGGTTTGTTGAATAAAATCATCACCCCCGCCGCCGCAACCCAATACATCACCAACATACGAGACAACTTTGATCATTTTGGCACCTCCCTCATATTGAAACAGATTGACGTCGATGCGTTGGATGACTTGAATGAAGCTCTTCGTGCACCCCACGGTGTGATGGTCGACCACGTTGCTGGTGAATACGGTGGCGAAGGCAAAGAACCACACGTCAAAGCCATCACGGCACTGTGTGCACCCACAATATTTTATGGCAATCTGTTGCCCTACATAGAAAAGATTTGTTTAAACCACGATTATTTTGTGACTGCTAAAAAGTTTGATTTAGCCTGCAAATCATTTGCGAATGAAGTTGTACGCAATGTTTTTGAATTTAAAAACGGTGGAAACACCATATCAGAAGGAGTCTTTGTTGTGCAAGCACCTAAAACAAGAGACGGTGATGCAGCACCACGGCTATGTAAGTAAAGAAACGGAGGGTGTTTTTGTTGTGGCAGGTTGTGTTGTGGCAGATTGTATTGTGGCAGGTTGTATTGTGCAAGCTTGTTGTTTGCACATTTTTGTGTCGTCGTAATCTGATCGATGCATTCTTCTCTCTGATCGTTGCGATCGTTGCAACAGGGAGTCACCACGAAATACAAACAAGTCGACAGTCCTTTATAAGAAATGTCAAAGAAGCAGTGACGGGTCACCGTGCCATCTATGTACAAGGCATGGTGTGGTTAACACTGGGGGCAAACCATGGGTTTGAAAAAGCAGCAGCAAAACAAGCAGCACAAAATTCACAAGGCAGCAGTGGCGGTAAAAAAGAAGAATCGGGTAAAAAAAAGAAAATTATTGGTCAAGGTCTATTGGCCAGAGCAGCATTGAAACAACAACAAGCCAAAGCAGCGGAATTAAAAAGACAAGAACGAAAGATGGCCCAAGGATGTTTTTATGCCGTGCGTAAAAATTATATTTTGCATTACAAAGATGCCGCCAACAGCAGTGGTGGGGATGACAAAAAGAAAAAAACATCCAATACCAACCTTGCGACAGGTTTTAAAATCATGGGCAAATACAAATATGAATCTTTGGCCACTGGTTTGTACGAAAAAAGACAAGACGCCGAGTTTTACGCAAGTGCTTGGGCGGGTCCAAAACCGGGTGAACAAAGTTACAACAGTTTGACCAAACAATTGAAACACGATCTTATTCAAGAAATCGCCAATTGCCACCACGATGGGGATTGGGTCGCGATGTACGAAAAGTTATTGATGATCATTGTTTGGAACGAAGGGAACGAAGCCGCATTGATCTCTCAAGTCTTCAATTCAATGGTGGGCACCATGCGGCAGTTGTCCATTGAAGCCAAAACAATGCGAGATGTTTTGAGTCGTTGTTTGAGATCGTCCGACGAATTGTCACGGTTCAGTTCGTTGCTGTTGAAAGAATACAGTGTGTTTTACCAACGTGTGTCGAAATTGATTGGTGGAACGGGCATTGCAGAAACAATGAGTGGAAACAGTGGTGGGTCCAGATCTTCCATTTTGGCCTCTTTAAAATTGATGATGCGGGCAAGATTGTCACAAACAGTAGATGCCTCTTCCAAAAGATTGAAATTGGAAGCTTCAAGTGTGCGCAATTTAGATGCTCTGTCCAGAACATTTCGTGTGATTGAATTGTCCGTGGCCGCCGATGCGCTTCCTTTGTTTCAAGAAGTACAAAACCTCATCAACCGCACGGTTAAAGAAGCCGACGACAAAGCCAACGAACAAGAGGGTGGTTCCTCTTCGTCAAAAGCAGGAACCAAAACAAACAAAGATCGAAAAGAAAAAAAAAACATGAAAAAAGAAGAGCAAAAAGTTGCGATAGAAAATTCTTTGGTCATTGATGTTGCCAAAGAAACAAGAAAATACAAAGCAAGCAACAAATTTCCATCGAAAGTGTTGCGTGAAGCGACGGTGATGCAATATTTGGCCGACAGTCGTGTGGACACAACGATTGAACAAATGTACCAACAGTTGTTGTCGGAACCCCTGTACCCCAATCCATACCCACGCGTCACCATTATTTTACAAAGTGCTTGGGCTCGGCATGAATTTTGGCGAAGGAGTGACAAAGACATGGTCAGTGAATTGCAAAGTGTCAAAGCAATTTTGGTGGCACAAGATTCTTTGAGCACACACAACGATGCCAAAGATCAAAAACCAAATGAAGGAAAACACAAAATTCATTCAGGGATGCCTTATACGTATGTGGCACGGGGTGGTAACGACAGTGCCGTATGGGGGACATTGGCGTCGGTACGGATTGCGGACCCCAAGAATTTATGTCAATTGTACAAAGTTTTGGGTGAATTAAAAAATAGAACGGACGTCAGTCAACATGTGAGAAACAACAAAGAACAAATATGCACTGGTTTTGCCGGTAGAACAGCGTTGGAATTTCGTATCAGTAAACACGACGAATCTTTGCCCTCGTTCATTGAATGCCACGAACATTACATCATCACGGGCCCGCAGGCAAGAACGGCAATTCGATTGTTTGTAGAACATGTGATTAAATACGCGCAATGGTTGCACATGGACACCCCCCATTTGGTGACGGTGTTATCAACGGGACAAATTGATCCAAACACCGGAAACACAGGTACCCGAGCTAATTTTTCAGTCTCGGATTTGAAAAAGGGCAGTGCTGCCATTCGAAGAGAATTGATTCGAGCGGCGAATAGCAACGACGGTGTCTTTTTGCACGGTTTAATGCGATTGGACAAACCGTACAGCCAACGTAAAAACCAATTTTGGGTGTGTGTGTATTGTTCATGGAAAGATTGTTGACGCATTTTGTTCTTGGTTTTTTCTTTTCCCCTTTTCCGGTGCCTTTTTTCCTTTTTTGATTTTCTTGACTCCTTCCCAATGCTCCTTCCCCTCTGCAGGTTTCGTCTTGTTAAGAAAATGGTTTTTTTTTCATTGGAGAGACCCATCGACAGGGCATTCTTTGGAGAAACAAAGTTATTTAGCACCGAATTCGTTGCAACAAGCTGTGTTTTTCAGTGTGGAAGAAGCAAGCAATGTGATTTCCGTGATACAAGAACGAAAGGACGATGGCAACAGAGATCCCATGAGTGCACAAAACATTGGTGAATATGTCAGTAAATTGAAACGCAACGTGGGCAAGCGTGTCATGGCCGGGGACATTTTGGATGCCTACCACGAAATGATACCGTTGGCAATTGTGGAAGATCGAATGGATCAATTGTGTGATTTAACTCGTATGATGACATCCACTGCTGAATTGGTGCGAGACGCCACTTTTGAAAACCGAGTCTTGCAAGAATTAGTGACTGGATTTTCACAAGAAAACGAAGACGATTCCTTCAAAGGAAAAGTCAGTTTGGCATTTGTCAAAAAACAGGTCGCAGCACACCGCGAACGATGCAAAACGATTTTGCAACAAAGTGGCGAAACTTTTGTTGCGGGTGCACAAGGTAACACAAACATTGCAGTGGTGATGCCCACTGATCTGTGTTGTTTTTCTAACCGCCCGCCCCTGTTTTCTTCTTTCTTCTTTCTTCTTTCTTCTTTCTTCTTTCTTCTTTTGTCTCAGTTGAAATTTTTGCCACAATTGATAAGATTGCACATGTTGTGGGATCATCTGATAAATCAAGAGTGCACGAAGCTTTGATGGCGATGAAAGAAACTCAAAGTGTTTTGGTAGCATTGGCTGCCATTGTTGCTTATGCGATCCATAATAATTGTGGCCACATCAATGAAGACATGAAATCAACAGTGGAATTGGTTCAATTCGATTCGATGAGTATAACAAGACGATGATGCTGATGGTGAAATTGTTCAACAAAACGATAAAAAATAATAATTTACACTGCTATTCACTACTGATACATGTATGTATGTGTACACTGAGTACCCGGTAATTCATTGTAATTCATTTTGTTGTAATGTGTGCTTTCGGAACAATTAACGCACTTGCAACCAGCAACCAGAACTCTTCCTCTTCCTCGCTTCTCTATCTTTCTATTGTTTCTTGTCGTTGTTGTCTCACATAATTACCCCATTCATTCAACAACTACTTCAACAACCTTCCTCACCCACATGCAGTAATTCCCACGCCGAAGCTTGGTTGCTCCACCAACACGGTACATTTAAATGTTCGGGCAACGTTTGAATCTTTTTCTTTTGCCTTTTCGAGGGTGCCGTTCGTGGTCGTCTTGGACTGGTCGCCACTTTTTCTCTTCCTCTCATTGGAAATTCAGCGGCACGTGGTCCTTTGTGGGACGGTGCTTGGTAAGCTGTTCCTTGGGCTTTTCGGGACCCGGCTATTGTCACTGTCAAATGGTTGCCCAACAAGACTTCTTTGGTCTTCAATGTTGCTTTCTTTGGACTGGTGTAGTCTGCAACAACTTGATTCCTTTCTTTGGTAACAAACGCCAAGTCTTCGGACGTCGCACGTTGTGCCGCCGCCAATACTTTGTTGTTCTCTTCAATTTCATAGTCCCGCACTATGTTGTATTCTTTTCTTTGTTGGTCTCTGGACAAGACGTCCGGCACCAACTGTTTGGATGGCGTGGCAATGAACCGTGGCATTTGAAAGTACCCCTTTTCCTTTTCCTTTCTTTTTTCTTCTGCTTGTTGCCATTGTTTGTTGGTGCGGGCCGTTGCCAAAATTTTGATCAAGTGATTGTTTTTTTGAATGTGGTTGGTACTCTTGTGAAACTTGGTTTTGATGGCGTTCGGGTTGAGGAGTGTACCCACTTGATCTGTGAGCATTTTTTTTTTGATCTTCTTGGCATCCAATTGAGATCCTATGAGTCGTTTTTTGGTGCTGTAGACGATCGGTGCTTTTCGTGGTTGTTTGTACCGAACGGAAGAACTCCCTCTTTTGTTGACGGCAAAGGCAGACATGAAGGACGTGCCCTTGTTTGGGATCTTTATATACCGGATCGTTTTTCGTCAGGATCTTTCGAGAACTTCGCCGAACTAACCCCTGTCTGGGGCAGAAACATATTTAAAATATAAGTACTTAAATATTACTTTTTTATATTTTTTGGCCAAGAGAACTTAGAGGATACCCCTGAATTGGCAGAATAAATTTAGTCGGGTCGCGAGTTTCGTCTTCCTCGAATCATTCCTCAAGAAATGGCGTCGCTTGCCACAACAACGGAAGAAGAAGTGGCGTCGCTTGCCACAACAACAACGGAAGAAGAAGTGGACAATACGCAATACAAACGCAAAGCCTATTGGGACGAACGATTTCAAACCGAAGACAATTATGAATGGTTGTGTGGTTTTAAAGACGTGGAACAATATCTCAACACAGACGTACCCAAAGATGCCTCAGTCTTAATATTAGGGTGTGGGAACAGTCCGTTCAGTGCTGAAATGGCCGACGGTGGGTACACAAACATTACAAGTGTGGATTTCAGTTCAGTCGTGGTTGAAAAAATGAAAGCCAAGTACAGTACAACACATCCAGCATTGAAATGGGTGGTCGCCGACGTCAAACGTTTGGACCTTCGGTTCGATCGATTGTCCTTTGATGTCGTCATTGATAAAGCTTGTTTGGACGCATTGGTGTGCGACGAGGGAGATCCCTGGAGCCCCAACGAAGCGACGGTGTTTGACATGGAAAATGCATTGAACTCCATTGCGGGGACCGTCCGTCCCGGTGGGTTGTTCATTTCTATTGGTTTTCAACAACCTCATTTTCGACAAAGGTATTTAAAAAGAAAAAGTTGTTCGTTTGGTTGGGAAACGAACATCACCGTCCAACAAATTGACAGTGGTTTGGGGTATTTTTATACCAAATGTATCAAAGACACCTTGAACCATTTGGTCTGCCCACCCATGGGTAAACGAATCACAGCTTCGGTTGAAGAGGAAGAGGAAGAAGTGGTAAGAGTGTATACCAACGTGTGTGGAGACTTGTGGCATTACGGACACGCTTTGTTGTGCCGGAATAGCAAAGCACTCGGCGGTTCGAATGCTAAATTGATCGTGGGCATCTGTTCCGACGAAGATATCATGAGTTATAAAAGAAAGCCAATTATGACAACCATGGAACGTGGAATGGCGGCATCTGCGTGTCGTTGGGTGGATGAAGTGGTATTTCATTCGCCTTTCGTATTGACCGAAGAATTTGTAGATCGCATGAACATTCATATGGTCACGCATGGCAACGACCATTCGGACGACAGTGTTAAAAAATATTATCAAGTTGCTTTGGATCGAGAAATATACCGTACCGTTCCTTACACCAACGGTGTGTCCACGACCGATTTGATTGCACGCTGCTGTGAACAAGGTAGCACAAGAGTGAACCCCCATGGACATTGAACAATAACTGGAAGAGGTGTACAACCAGTGTAATTCCACTTCAAGTTCCTGTGCACGCATGTCAGATGTCAGGTTGTGCGCAGTATTAATTGGGGGAGAGGTGTTACTATTACTAGTTACAGTGTTTACGCGAATTCAAATATCTGAGTTCTATTGCCATTATATAAAATAAATATTTGTTTTTCTTTACTTTTGGTTACTTTTTGACATGTGGCATGTGACATGTGGCAGTGAATTGTTGACTTTGTGTTTGTGCAGCATTATTTATTCGAACAGCATGGTTTGCATCGAAGCATACGACATGTACTGGAATACTAGTACTCTGGGTTTACCATGGCAAGCATCTATCGATGTTGCGTTACTTTCGACTTCGACTCCCATCAACCACAGTGTTACCATCACCACCACCGTTGCTTTTCCCTTCAAATTTTCCACCTTGGTGCTCATCGTACTCTGTGTACCCATCGCTGTCGTCGTCGTCGTGGTTCACTGGCGGCGGTGGGGGGGGAGGGGGTACTTGGTCTGTATACCTTGGATCCCCCCACATCTCTTTTTTTATCTTTTGTCCTCTCATCAATTTCACAAATGAATCAAATTGAAAAGATGCATGAATCATTTCCAAAAATGCGCTCACGTCATCATTGTCCGTGTTGGCCTCTTTGCATAAACTGTAGAAATCTTCCAGTGATACCCCACGATCGGTCACAAAATCTTCAATTCTGTCTTCAAACAACTGTTTAAACTTGTCAAATATTTCAGTATAGACGAGCAACATTTCACTTTCGCCATCAAATGGGTCACAATGGTCCAAACAAAACTCTTCCACCGTTTGCAAGAAATCAATCGATTGGAAATAATTGCGCAGTTGCGACAAGACATCACTGCCAACACCAAAACTACCTTCACCCACATACAGGGCATCTCGACGTTGGAACTTCAACACCATCGGACGTGGTTGTGTTGAAAATTGTTCGGCCGATTCCTCCAACGTGTGTACGTGTGTGTTGTTGACACTGAGCAATAGATCGCCGATTCGTATGCAATTGGTTTGGGAGGCTTGACCTTGTTCGTCCAATTCAACGACTTCGTTGTGTTCGGACAACCCCAAACCTAAACTGCCACTGTAAAAGTTCACTTCGTAGGTGGACATCTCTCGTTTCAAAAAGTTGCGCGGCGGTAGATGGACATCTTGGTTTCAAAAAAGTTGCGCGGCGGCAGTCAAAGTTTGATAAGTGGTTTGCAGACCAGCCAACAAGACGGTCCAGCACAGCAGCAGCACAAAGGGCTCTTGGCGGGGGGCAGCTCCAAAAGGCTTCGTCAGGAATTGATTCTGGGTCAGTCTCGATTCGTATCGACAGGAAGATCGGAGCGGAGGCCGAAACTCCTTGAAACAGCCGGGTGAAACAGGAGCGGTAGGGTACAGGGGAGCAGCAAAAAGCGTTGAAAATAGGTTCTTTACTTTGTAAATACGGTTCTTCTTCTTCTTCCTCTTGTTGAGGGTGCTCCGGCTCCGAGGTGGCCAAGGTTGAAGGTGGCAGTGTTGTGGTGGGTCAGTAAAACTTGAAGAAAAGTACTTGAGAAAAGTACAACCAAGGTGCATGTATGTGTATCCTCGTAGTCTTTTGAAGAAACAT
>Ga0115007_10002998_pt1 | contig 10323 bp, 8 predicted proteins | sample ArcOceMetagenome_2_FD_87166 | JGI IMG/M metagenome (GOLD analysis project Ga0115007, IMG submission 87166) | Marine eukaryotic phytoplankton communities from Arctic Ocean - Arctic Ocean ARC135M Metagenome | ecosystem: Environmental > Aquatic > Marine > Oceanic | place: Arctic Ocean | collected...
CGCTTGTCGCTGTTTATCTTGGCCTGTTTTTCCTCGATAAATATCAACTGGGAAGCTGGAGCGCTGATCTCTCACTAAGCCAAGGTGTATTTCTACTGATGCTTGCGCCAGAGTTTTATCTTCCTTTACGCCGCTTAGGAACTCTATATCACGCCAAAGCGGACGCCACCAGCGTAGCCGAACACCTACTCACCTTAAACCAACTCGCCGATGACAGAACGAGCACTGACCTCAACTCGACCCTCGAAGCCCTGCCTGAGGTTCATCACATATATATCGAGGCCGTGCAGTCTGGCGATAAAGATAAGGCGTTACACCACCCGCTCTCCATACAGCTAGAAGCCAACGATAAGATCCTACTCAGCGGGCCGTCAGGATCAGGTAAAACCACCCTATTAGATACATTGGCCGGGCTCTACCCACTCCACTATGGGGCTATCAAAATCAATGGTATTGAGCACACCCTCTACCAAAACCCACACTGGCGAAAGCACATCGGGTATATGACCCAGACACCGGAGCTATTATTCGCCACTATACGAGAGAACCTTTGCCTAGGACGTGATTTCAGCGATGAGGCCCTGCTAAAAGCACTTAACGATGCGCAGATAGATACCCTTGTCATGTCCCTCCCCGGTGGGCTGGATTACCTCATCAGTGACGCCGGAGGCTACCTATCCGGCGGTCAAGCACAACGTATCGCCCTCGCCCGGGTATTTTTACATAAGCCCAAGCTATTACTACTGGATGAGCCTACCGCAAATTTAGATGACGCCACAGCGCAGGCCTTCATGCAGCAACTTGCCCAGTATAGTGAACAGGGTGGCATGCTCATCATGACCAGTCACCGGCCCTCTGACCGGCACTTTTTCAACAAAGTGATTACGATGGAGGCCTTATCCGATGCCTAATGTAAAACGGCTTTATCTAAAGCTGCTGTTACAGGAACGTAAGATGGCGCTATTGGGGATTATTCTGGCGGTATTAACCGCCTATTCCGGTATCGCACTCTTAGCAGTATCTGGCTGGTTTATTAGCGCAGCCGCGTTGGCGGGACTCAGCGCTGTAGCCGCCCACGCATTTAACTTTTTCGCCCCTGGAGCCATCGTGCGCGGGCTCTCTATATCCCGTACTGCTGGGCGTTATGGCGAGCGCTTAAGTAGCCATGAAGCCACTTTTCGTATCATCTCTCACTTGCGGGCTAACCTCTTTCGTTTAATTAGCCGAATGAGCTGGAGTGAGCAGCAACTTAACCGTCACGAAACCTCCAGCCGCCTGTTACAAGACATTCAAAATATCGAAGCCATCTATCTTTCAGCCATTCTCCCCGCCGCTATTAGCTTTTTAGTGATGATCGCTTACCTCATCACCTTATATATAGTGCTGCCCAGCTTACTGCCGTGGGTCATTGTTCCCCTGCTCTTTGCAACGTTTGTAATGCCTTGGCTATACAGCCATCGGGTTTTAGCCTCGGAAACCAAATTACACCAACAACACAGTCAACAATGGCTCTCGGCCAGTGCGCTCTTAAGCTGCATGAGAACACTTACCCTATTTGAACGCTTGCGAGACAGCGGGCACTTCCTGCAACAACAAGCACAAGAAACCGATCAAGAGGAAGCCACTGCAGTACAACGTCAACAAGCGGTATTGCTACTGACTCAACTCATTTTAATCATAATGACCGTATTGGTATTTTGGCAGGGCTTACTCGCCTTTCAACACGAGCAACTCGACGGCGCATATGCCTTTATGCTCCTTTTACTGACCTTAGGTAGCGCTGAAGTACTGCTAAGTAACTGCCCAGCCTTGGCCAATCTAGGTCTGGGATTAGCCGCCTTAGGACGCTTACAACACAGCTTGATAGCTACCCCCGAACAACCTGACACGCGGCACTTTAACCACACAAGTAGCCCTAAACTAAGCGTACAGATTAATCATCTTGAATACAGTTATCCACAGCAACACCGCCCTGTATTTGAACAATTCAACGCGCAGATTAAGGGGCCCGGTTGGGTATGGCTCAGCGGACATAGCGGTGTAGGAAAAAGCACACTCTTAGCGCTCATTTATGGTCAACTCAAGGCTAAGAATGGCACGATCGACGTTAATGGCATCAGCGCAGAACAGATCCGTTTAATGCCGCAACGGATCGACATACTCCGTACTACGCTCAGGGATAACCTTACACTTAACCTTACTATCAACGAGCCCGCTCTCTGGCGCGCGCTCCAGCTTGTTGAGTTAGATCATTGGGCGAAACGGCTCCCCCAAGGGTTAGATACATGGCTAGGTGAAGGTGAGTGGCAACCCTCAGGTGGTGAACGTAAGCGTATCGGCCTGGCACGCCTAATACTCCAAGACCCTAAACTAATCTTGCTAGATGAGCCGACTGCAGGTCTAGATAGCGCCCTCGCGGAAAAGATCTACCGAGAATTAAGAACCCACTGGTCCGATAAAATCATCATATGCAGCAGCCATGAGCTTCATTTCACCGCCACACAGGACCAAAGCATTGAGTTAACCGCAGGCTAAAGGCCAGCAAAAAACAGAGCGATCAGCCCTTACCTTACTTAAAGGCTGATCGATCCCCGAAACATATCTCGACATTGCCAGTCATCGTTAAAACATAACCTATACTCATCCACGCTTAGACTAAACTTAAAGTGGGAACCAGCCCGCTAATTAGGTGAAATCATGGATAAAAACAACTATCGAATAGAAAGCGACTCGCTCGGCGAGGTACAAGTTCCCATCAATGCCCTTTATGGGGCCCAGACCCAACGCGCAGTGGATAACTTTACCATCAGCGGTATCGCCATGCCGCGGGCTTTTATCCGTGCATTAGGGTTAGTCAAAGCCGCCTGCGCCCGCGCGAATGCCCAGCTAGGTACGCTTGCGCCAGATGTAGCAGTGGCGATTCAACACGCAGCAATGGACGTTAGCCAAGGGTGCTACGACCGAGAATTCCCTCTCGATGTCTTCCAAACCGGCTCCGGCACCAGTACCAACATGAACGCTAATGAAGTGATCGCCCATCTAGCCTCTAAACAGCTCGGCATCCCCGTTAACCCTAATGATCAGGTTAACATGAGCCAAAGCTCTAACGACGTAACCCCCACCTGCATTCATCTGAGTGCCGCCCTATTGCTTAACGACCAACTTATACCGGCGCTAGACCACCTCATCCAAGTTATTGATGATAAGGCAGCAACCTTAACCCACGTTGTAAAAACCGGTCGAACGCACTTAATGGATGCGATGCCCGTAACTTATGCGCAAGAGCTCAGTGGATGGAAAGCTCAACTTGATCAAGCAAAAGAGCGACTACAGGCTGTTCAACCACGGCTGTATCAGCTTGCGATTGGCGGTACCGCCGTGGGCACCGGTATCAACACACCTAAAGGCTTTGCAACAGCGGTTTGTGCCGAGTTAAGCCAGCTCACCCAATTGCCACTAGACGTAACCCATAATCACTTCGCCGCACTCAGCAGCCAAGATACCGCCGTAGAACTTAGTGGACAGTTAAAGACCTTAGCTGTCGCCTTAATCAAAATTGCCAACGATCTACGCTGGGCCAACAGCGGCCCCTTAGCGGGGTTAGGTGAAATCAGCTTACCGGTATTACAGCCGGGTAGCAGTATCATGCCCGGCAAAGTAAACCCTGTTGCGCCAGAAGCCGTAGCGATGGCCGCCACTCAAGTCATCGGTAACGATTGCTGCATCACCCTTGCAGGGCAATCAGGTAATTTCCAACTCAATGTCATGCTCCCCCTAGTCGCCCATAATTTAACGCAAAGTATTGAGCTGTTAAGTAACAGTGCGTTATTACTTGCAGACAGCGCCATCTCGGAAATGACAATCAATACCGCCCAAATAGAATCGACCCTCGCCCTCAACCCGATCCTAATTACCGCATTAAACCGGGTCATTGGCTATGAACAAGGCGCTATAATCGCTAAACGTGCGTATGCAGAAAAAAGAACCGTATTGGAGGTCGCAATAGAAGTCACAGGTATGGATAGGGATGAGCTAAGTCGACTGCTTAACCCAAAAAATCTAACATGAAGTGCACACCAGATAAGTAATAACTAAGGGAGAGCGCCCTCTCCCTTAACACCCAAAGATGGCGCTTAGATAGGTAAACCAAATAAGTAATACACCCAGGCAACGCTTACTGCGACACACATCAACAAAGCCACTGGATTAATAGAACCCCGTGGTTTCGCGTTCCCTAAATCCTTTTTATTCCCCGTGATCATAGACACCACCAGTTTCTCCTTAAAGAGAACACTGTGGGCAACGACACCAAGAATATGTAGCCCGACTAAACACTGTAATATCAGCTGTACCTTATGGTGAATTTCAGCACCTAAACTGGCTAATTCATCACTGACACTGGCATAAAAAGGTCCATCCCATAACACTTCATCAGACGTGACTAAACCGGACGCTACCTGCAACATCAGCAATAAAATAAGCATCACAACCATCATGGCACCCGCGGGGTTGTGACCATAAAAATGTGTTGAATTACCCTTAAACATCGATTTTAAATAGGTAAGCCCTTTGATAGGCGAAACGACGAAAGAGCAAAAACGGGCATAGTACGTACCAACTATCCCCCATAAAACACGAAACAGAATCAAACCCGACAGTAAATAGCCACTATAAAAGTGCCATTTCATGAAGCTGTCATCCCAATTACCGCTATAGATAAGAAAGACAAATAGCGAGACAAGCACCCAATGGAAAATCCGAGTTGGTAGATCCCAAATCTTAACCATTAATTTGATACTCCTTGTGCCCTTAAAAAATTATAACGGCAGCTTCATTGAAGAATAAAGCTGCCTAACAGTCACTTATTTAGCTTTATATTCTTTATGACATGCTTTACATGACTTGCCTAGAGGGCCAATCGCACCACGTAGTGCATCAACACCCTGACCTGCGTTTTCAGCCATAGTATTGACTGCTGCAACCCAGTTCTCATGCTTCTCACCAATATCTGAACCTTCCTGCCAGATAGCGGCTTTAGCTTTTGTTTTACCGGATAAACCCTCAGCGTCCATATCAGACCCTTTTGGCCACATAAGCGCATTATCCATTAAAGCTGCATTTTTAAGGTTATCGGCAATTGCTTGCGCTAATTTGGCATCATAATCACGTTCACCTTTTGCCATTGCACCCAAAACACCCATATTGAATTTAACCATCTGGAAGTAACCTTGACGGCCTTCAATCTGGTCTTCAAAAGGGAAATCTTCTGCCATAACAGGTGAAACGGTTGTCGCCAATACCGTCGCGCATAATGCTGCTTTAATAAACTTTTCCATTGTTAGACTCTCCTCACTGATTTAATCATCAGACATAATAATATCATCGTACTACGTAAGAATAATCTAATATTAAGCATTTATCTGTAAAGTTATGTAAACAAATAACGAAAAATAGACAAAAAAAACCGGGCCAAGGCCCGGTTAACTAACTTATTGAATTTTAAAACAATAACGGCTGTGCCGTCTTGGCTTACTGTCGCCTTTATTTACCCGCTAAAGACGCCGCGGCCTGCTTTTCAAAGTACTCACGTGTTAAGCGGAATACAACAGGACTCAATAGCGCAAGGGCTACCAAGTTAGGGATCGCCATCAACGCATTAAGCGTATCAGCCAGCAACCATACAAACTCTAAACCAACCATTGTGCCCACAGGAACAGCAAGGATCCAAAGGATGCGGAAAGGTACAATAATCTTCACGCCAAACAGGTACTCTGCGCAACGTTCGCCATAAACACTCCACCCCAAAATAGTTGTGAAAGCAAAAATAGCCAAAGCGATTGCGACAATATAGTTACCAACACCAGGAAGTGCCTGAGCAAAAGCCGCAGAGGTCAATGCTGCACCGGACTCACCTGAAGTCCAAGCACCCGATGTAATAATCACTAAACCGGTAATCGAACAGATGATGATAGTATCGAGGAACGTACCTAACATCGCGATTAAACCCTGACGAACAGGATCTTTAGTTTGAGACGCCGCATGAGCAATAGGTGCAGAACCTAAGCCCGCTTCGTTTGAGAATACACCACGCGCTACACCAAAGCGGATAGCCGCCCATACCGCAGCACCAGCAAAACCACCTTCAGCAGCGGATTCAGTAAATGCATACGTAAAAATAAGATCAAGAGCATGAGGAATCGCATCAGCATTAATCGCCAATACAACAAGGCCAGCAACAAGGTAACTGATCGCCATCAATGGTACAAGGGAGCCTGCAACAGCACCAATACGTTTAATACCGCCAAGTAACACAGCAGCCGTAAGTACCATTAAAACAACACCGGTAACCCACAACGGTGTACCGAAGTTAGATTCAAGAACGGATGCAACCGAGTTAGATTGAACTGTGTTGCCAATACCAAAACCAGCGATGGTACCGAAAATAGCGAATAACGTACCCATCCAAGCCCATTTTTTACCTAGGCCATTCTTGATGTAATACATCGGGCCACCCACATGGTTTCCCTCTTCATCTACTTCACGGTATTTAACCGCCAATACAGCTTCTGAAAATTTAGTCGCCATACCAACCAGTGCAGTACACCACATCCAGAACAGTGCACCAGGACCACCTAGGAATACAGCAGTAGCTACACCTGCAATATTACCTGTACCTACCGTTGCCGACATCGCTGTCATCAACGCTTGGAACGGCGATATATCACCCTCTTCTTTTTCAGAGTCAGGCGTTTTACGGCCGCTCCACATAAGTTTAAAACCAGTGCCAAGCTTAAAGATTGGCATCAGTTTTAATCCTAGTTGCAAGAACAGGCCTACACCTAGAATCAATACCAGCATCATGGGACCCCATACAATGCCGTTAACCATATTGATAAAATTGGTTAATGCTTCCATTATTATTCCTCGATATTGTTGTCTTAATTGAGGTTTGTTTACTCTTGAGAGTCTTATTATTAGAACATCCAATACTGTACTTCAAATGCGTTTGTGATCGCAAAAGAACAGTTAACTCTTAGGTGTGAAAACAGCATAACTGCTGACCGACTTGATAATTTCGCGCAAGATGCAGGCCTCAGCTATCACAGCACAAGCGAGTATTGCTCGAAATTACCTATGCTTCTGCCAAAAAGAAACGGCCCTAAAACAGCGATAGCTTAATTACAACACATAGTAGTTACCCATAAGATAAGTTAATTCAACTAGATAATGGCTTTGAAATTAACGGATATTCCGAATAAATAACTTTAATTACCCCCTCATAAAAGGGAAATATGCTATTTAATAGAGAATTAATCGTATTTATAGCGATCTATTGGGAAAATCCACACATAATCAGACGTTTTCACTACAAAGAGGACGTATTCAATAGCGTTCGCTTTAAATTAAGAATAATAACAGGCTATTTTCTGTATATATCGAACACATCTTCATCTGCAGCAACGATAAAGGCCGCATAAAAACATTTAAGAGGCTTACTATCTAGGCATGAAATAGCGCGCGGAATGGCGGGGTAACTAGGAACGTAGAAATGGCCCTAGAAAAAGCGGCGACTTTTAAATTAAAAAACAGAAAATAGGTATAAGGCAAGGCTGGCCCGCACCAGTCGTAAAACCCGACGGACGCTGCTTTACACACAAACGGCTATAGCACGAATACCTTGATTAACTGCCCGCTTTATATTCAATAGGTAAAGCATGGGTTTCCCTTACCTCTTCCATCACTATATAACTCTTAGAGTTTTTCACACCGGGCAATGTGAGTAACATATCCCCTAACAGCGCTCGATATTCCGACATATCGTTAATACGCGCCTTGAGTAGGTAATCGGCATCACCCGATACCAAGTGGCACTCAAGTATATAAGGTAAATCACACACCGCACGATTAAACATCTGGAACGCGTCAGGGGTTTGATAAGACAACGAGATCTCAACAAAGACCAACATATTGTAGTCCAGCAACTGAGGGTTTAATCGGGCATGGTAACCCTCGATATATCCCTCTTTTTCCAACCGCTTAACCCGCTCAATACACGGGGTAGAGCTTAAACCCACCTTTTCTGCTAAATCAACGTAACTAATCCGCCCATCAACCTGCAAGGTGCGGAGTATACTGATATCCAGCCGATCTAATGCGCGCCTTTTGTTGTTAGACATCCAAAACAATCCACTAAAAAATTAACATAAACTAGGTTATATTTCTTAATTATAATAAAATTCAAAGCCATTTAATACTAAAAAGCCAATAAACTGGTGTTTTCTCATTAGCAAAATAAATTTAATAAATGAGGTCACACAATGAAAGTATTGGTTTTAGGTGCAGGCGTGGTTGGCGTTACAAGTGCTTGGTATTTAGCCAAAGCAGGCCATGAAGTAACTATAATCGATCGCCAAGTAGATGTCGCCTTAGAAACAAGTTATGGCAATGCAGGACAAATATCCCCTGGATACTCTGCGCCTTGGGCTGGTCCTGGCATCCCCCTTAAAGCGATTAAATGGTTAATGCAAGACCTCGCTCCGTTTATGATTAGCGGAAAAGAGATCGATACACAGACCCTCGGCTGGATGACTAAAATGCTCACCAACTGTACTGAGGGTGCTTACCATACCAATAAAGCACGCATGATGCGTTTAGCTGAATATAGCCGTGATTGCTTTATTAATCTGCGCCAAGAACTCGATATTGATTACGAACAACGCAGTAAAGGTACCCTGCAACTTTTCCGTACCGATAAACAGGTGAGCGATTCTAAAAAAGACATCTCCGTTCTGGAAGAGTGTGGAGTCGATTTCCAAGTCCTAGATACTGACGGCTGTCTTGACTATGAACCCGCCCTCGCCGCAGTAAAAGAAAAAATCGTAGGTGGCCTTAGGTTGCCCGGTGACGAAACCGGTGATTGCTTCAAATTCACCAATGCCCTTGCGGAAGAGTGCAAAAAGATGGGCGTTAAATTCAAAATGAAAACCGACATTCTCAACATCAATACCGATGGGGGTGAAGTGGTCAACGTAAGTACGTCACGCGGTAAAATGACCTCGGACGCTTACCTTGTTGCACTCGGCAGTTACTCAACGCTCATGCTGTCTAAAATCGGCCTAAAAGTCCCCGTGTACCCCATTAAAGGCTACTCCCTAACGCTTCCGATTATCGACCCATCAAAAGCCCCTACCTCAACCATTATGGATGAGACTTACAAAGTAGCGGTTACCCGTTTTGATGATCGTATTCGTGTGGGCGGCACCGCAGAGATCGCATCCTACAATAAAGAGCTCGAAGAAAAACGTCGCGCTAATGTTGAATTTGTCGTTAACGATCTCTTTCCCGGCGGTGGCGATATAGAGCAAGCCGAGTTCTGGACAGGCTTACGCCCCATGACACCGGACGGCACCCCCATTTTAGGTGAAACGAATATCTCCAACCTTTTCTTAAATACAGGTCACGGCACCTTAGGCTGGACCATGTCATTAGGTTCAGGCAAATACGTTGCTGATGTCATCAGCCAAAAAACACCGGATATCGATAACGAAGGTTTATCTGTAGCCCGCTACAGTTAATCACACGCGCAATAACACTTAACATATCGAGGTTGATCAGCTCACTGGCCAACCTCTCTTTACCCTGAAGGAATGATCATGAGCAACAAATCAATTATCTCTACCAATAAAGCACCAGCGGCGATCGGCACATACTCTCAAGCAGTAAAAGCAGGCAACACCGTTTACCTATCTGGCCAGATCCCATTAAATCCAGAAACAATGGAGATGATAACCGAATCATTTGAAGCCCAAGCGGTACAAGTATTTGAAAATCTAACCGCCGTAGCCGAAGCCGCTGGCGGCAACGTAAACGATTTTGTTAAAATCACCGTTCTGCTATCTGACCTCTCTTACTTCGGTCAAGTAAACGAAATCATGGCAAAGTACTTTCAAGCACCTTATCCTGCACGTGCAGCCTATGCGGTCAAAGCACTGCCTAAAGATGCTGATATCGAAATCGAAGCAATTATGGTTGTATAAAGCTAGATTACAGAGCGTTTACTATAATTACACCCCTGTTTTAATCACCAATAGTACCGTTGATTAGGAGTCATCATGGCACGTGCAGCCACCGCTACAATTCACTTAGACGCGATTCGTCACAACTACCTTTTGGCAAAATCGGTTGCCCCTGAACAGGGTGCATTAGCCATTATTAAGGCCAATGCTTATGGCCACGGCGCCGTTGAAGTTGCCAACGCGCTCAGCAAGGATGTTGATGGGTTTGGCGTTGCTTGCATAGAGGAAGCCGTTGAACTTAGGGAAG
>Ga0115007_10003001_pt1 | contig 10318 bp, 3 predicted proteins | sample ArcOceMetagenome_2_FD_87166 | JGI IMG/M metagenome (GOLD analysis project Ga0115007, IMG submission 87166) | Marine eukaryotic phytoplankton communities from Arctic Ocean - Arctic Ocean ARC135M Metagenome | ecosystem: Environmental > Aquatic > Marine > Oceanic | place: Arctic Ocean | collected...
TATTATCGTTGTCTCTTCTTCTTGGTCTTTTGCTTTCACATTGTCAAAGACCTGAAAGAGACAATACACACACAACAATTAATATGTGTTTGCTCCATGAGAATGTCAACAGGTATATACAGAAGAACCAACACCACAGTTAATTGTAAGCTTTTGGATTGAGTGGCCACTGCATGCAGAGAAATAATTCAGAGCATCCTTGAATCCCATACATCAAGTAAAAAATCTCATGACAACATAGAACTGGGCAGTCCTGTCCATTAGGTGGGACTTTTTATTAGCTACCAACTTTTGGTGACCCAAGCCAAGACAACAAGATCATTGCTTGGAATACTGACAGATTGAGGTTGCCTTGGCTTATTTTTGAGAAAATTTATGCAACAGAACATAATCTATTATTTTTTGTGGTGTTTTTTTGCATTCTTTATGTACTGCTTGTTGATCTCTCCTCATGGATTTCCCTCGCTGTGTGGATACAAAAATATAGTACTACATAGACTATATAATATGTATATATATATATATATATATGCAAGAAGGCATCATGATATATGGCTAAGTGAACAGCTCACAACTCTTACCTTGTGTTTCTTGTGCTTTTAACACTGGGAATGTCAGCACACACCAGCACCACTAATCAAAAAATTAAACCAGTTTTTAATGGTGTGCTGGAAAATTCTTGCAAAATTACTTCCTTTCCGCAAGAATCTTGCAGATGGTTAGATAAAAGAGGGATCAGTTTATGCAGAGATGTTTCATTTGGATTTTACATCATACATTGTTATCTGGGTACTCACCACAGTAATAGTAGTAGACATAATATTTGCTCTCTCATGATGTGCATTCTCTTGCTCTTTAGAGGTTTCCACCCACGACTGGAAATGAACTGTGCTGCCATAAGATGGGAGAGTGACCTATGGAATAAATGATTTCTGCTAAAATTATCAGTACATTAGGATATCTTATGACTATATTAGCTATTATAGTATATTCATTTATGTTGTTGGTCTTTCAGGATAGAAAATATAGAGATGGATCTCAATCATTATTCATTGTCAACAGGTTTTGATCATCACCATGATATGGTATACTTTTACCACTTCATTTCATTGGAATAGCATCTAATATAGGTCCCACAAAAACAATAAATACCTCACACGCATCTTCCCACTGGGTAGACCACTTTGCTATCTTCTTTTCTCCTTGTTATCTTCTTTTCTCTCACATTGTTTTGATGATGGTGATTGTCGATAGATCTATGCTATGATGTCATTTGAATTACAATTCAAATGACAGAATGTTGTTGACCCAATAGTAGCTGGAACATACCAGCTTCAACTTCTATTCTGCCAATCTCACATTGCATTGATTGCCCTTTGCTCTGCCTGGTAAAGTAGAGATACAGTACAACAAAAATAAGAGTAGGTATGTACATACATACATAGCTACAGTATTATAGTGTGTCAAAGTACCACAAAGTCCGCGCCAGAAAAAAACGAGCATACCACCCTGTCGTTCACACGCTTTTAGCATTGCTTTTTTGTTAAAACTAAGCACGACGATTTTGAATTTCCTCTTACTCGCGCCAGAAATCCTTTTTGTAGCAGGCTAGCCACCAGCAAAAAAATCAGGGAACATACCTCCTTGTGCTGTGCGTCGCGTAAAAACAGGCTACAAGTAAGTATGTGAAATCAGATCAAATAATAATCTATTAACAACACATTCCCTCACCTCGCCATTACGCTAGCTAACTAACCCGCTAAACGGGAAACTAATACCAACGATCAAGATAAAATACGTTTGCTAGGTCTAGACAACAGGGATTGAGGATAGACGAGGACGAAGACGAGGACGACGACGTTATGCCTGACTCAACAACTGCTTTAATGTTGGTGGAGGCCACTGCTGCTGGTCTTGGGAATCGCACCACTACTGATAATACTACCGCCGGTAATAAAACAACGTCAACATCAACAGCTTCTTCTGCCAAGGCCGGCGTCGGCGCTGGACTTGCTGCTGCCGTTTCCGCAACGAAAAAGAAGAACGTCAACAACAGTTATGGAGAAGATGATCGTTCTGTTCTTTCAGCATCAACAACCGCAACGATGGCAACAGAAGTATTATCACTTTCTTCTGAAAGTCTTTGCTGGGCGTTATATTTTCCTAAAAAATCAAATTCCAACAGCAACAATAATAATAAACGTAGTAAAGGAATTTGGTGGCCAGCATTACGATTTTCATCTATACTTGATTTTCTTAAAGTTAAGGGTGATGATTTTTATGATGACTCATCAAACAGCAGCAAGAAAATGAAGAAACAAATGAAGAACAAGAAACAAAAAATGGAATGTCGTGCAATGAAGGAGGCACTTCAAGATAATCCAATCGAAACTATTCATTATTTAGGCCGTCCGGTCGATGAATACGTTACAGCTGATCAGGCTATTAACAAGGGTATTGAAATACAAGATTATTCAGATGGTATGTCATCATTTTTAGGAAGTATGAAAAAAACATACTTTCCAAGGAAATTTATTACTGCTGTTGATGGTGTTGAAAGTGATTTTAAAGCAGCAGTAGCATTCAAATTATTTCAAGACTTTTATAAAGCTATAGATGAAGCTATTGCAATATATCGTGGCGACGATGATGATGATGATGACAGTGATGATGACGATGATGAAGAAGTAGTACAATGGGCAAGTACGGCACAAAAAGTATGGGACGAATACCAAAATCGAAGTATTTCATCAGGAGTTGGATCATCACAGGAAGACGACGACGATGCAGTGGTCCCTGTCAATAATCATCAGCAAGAAGAAGAAGAATATCATCAGGAGGATGAGGAGGAACATCAACAGGGTGATGATTTTTCTTTGGCTCATAGTACTGCAGCCGTTTCTTTGTATACAGAAGCATCCTTAACGAGTGCAAGTGCTTCACGTCATCAACAACAGACACCATCGGTAGGTGGCGGCGGCGGTGAGGAAGACGCGTCAACATCATCACCGTCTCTTCCAACGAAGTTATCGAATTTGAATATTGGTGAAGATGGTGATGACGGTGATGATAATGATTTTGAATCAATTTGGAATATACATCAAATGGAAGGATGGGAACAATTTGAAAATGACAATGATCAGCTCGTATATCAGGCACCGAATGGTTATACGTTCAATTCACATCATTCATTTTGTGAATATTTAACTGAAACGTATGGATGGGAAGATCCTAATGCCGATACACATCAACAACAGCAGCAGCAGCAAGCAGTATCATCTCGAACATCATCATCATCATCATCATCACGTGGTCGTGATCAAGATCGATCTTCACCTAAACGTTTAACGAGACGTCAACGTTCGATTTCTCCAACTGGGAAAAAACGTTGGTCTGATTTGTGGTTGTACCTAGACAAGACACTAGGTTGGTCGTATAATTATGCAACAGGCGATGACTTAAAATGGCACGGTGCTTCAACCATATGGTTCCGACCAGGATTCAATACCAAAGAACGTGGGAATTTAGGCACAGATCATTTCTTCAATGAAGATGATGTCCTTGCATACTGCAATGAAAATGATATCAGTCCACCACCACCAACACCTGATACGGAAGAAGAAGAATCTCCATTATCTCCCGAAGAAAAAATGGAAAAGGAGATGGAGACGAAGAAGGAAGTGGATCGTTACCCTAATGGAACAAGGATAATGAAACAGTTTAAGAATGGTTGGTATGATGGTATAATCAAATCGTACAGCAAAAGTCGTGGATATTATTCCATTAAATATTATGATGGAGAGACTGAAGAATTCGACTACGATGATGTGAAACAATGGTTGAAGGATGACGACGATGACGAAGAAATGGATGACAACGACGATTCCTCGGGATATGAAACCCCAGATGACCAATCAACGGTACCTCAAGATCCAGGAAAACCTCGTCTTCCATCTCCATCCGAAAGTACGACGACGTCAGGAGTATCTAATGAGACTAATAGCTTATATGGTGGCGGCGAAAGCTATTGCGAAGAAGATCGTTACAATTTTAAAATTCTTTGGGATCGTCTTAAAGATAAGGGGTGGGACTGGCAGAAACCAAGTAACAAGTTTGATGATTTTTGGTACTGCAAACCAGCATCTATGCGACCCAAATCGGATTGGGTTAAGGGTCTTGATTATTTCTGTACTCAAGAGGAGGTAATTGCATTCTGCAAAGAACGTGACGGTGCTTCGAGTAGGGATAAGGATGACGCTGGTAGGAACAAGCTCGACGACGCACCATCGAAGAATACGAAGAAGAAGCCAGGAAAGAAAAAGAAGGGTTCCCTTTCTGATAACGTCGATGTGGATGAAGAGAACAACGACGAACCATCGAACAAGAAGAGGAAGAATGGTAAGAAAAATCCCTCTACGAAGGCAGTGAAGGGAAAGAAGAGTCACGTCTCTAATGACAATGTCACTGTTGTTGATGGAAATAATCGTAAACAATCCGACCCTAAGAAACGCCGAAAGGAGATGGAGTCTACAAGCACTGGTGCCGCCGCCGACGTGAAGTCAAACAAGAAACAGAAAGGCACGCTAATAGCTCCCAAGAAGGCCAAGTTAAGTGATCTCTGTAACGACGAAAATCTAAAGATCAACGATGGAAAGGTTGACACTCCTTGGAATGTAGACACACCGAAATACGAGCATAAATTGTGCCTGACGGCTACCGGTATGAGCTATACGAATTATTATTATCTACTTGGAGAAAATCCTAAAGATTTCACTAAGAGATTCTCAAGTGTTGAAGAAATCGCCCAGCACTTTGCTAGGACAAATGAATATACGTTATCGAGTGGATCCAAGGTTCCTAAAACCGATGTTGAACTGTCCTTTGTTCGGCTCATTCGATATGCACTCGTTCCTGGAACACTTTCGACATGGAAGGAGATCCGAAAAATTAATCGTTCCGAGACTTCCTATTTGTTGAGCAAGCTCGGTTATAGCAGGACAGACGTTGGTGGTTGGAATACTCCCGATGCGCTCGTAGTAGCGAAGGTCCTTGAACCTCATTACGAGTCTTTGGATTCATTGTGTGAAGTGTTGAGATGTCTCGATGATCTGCATGTTCCTTCAAGCTCTTCCTCGAGACGACGTAAACAGGAAATTAGCATATCACAAACACAGCTTATTGCCTTGAGGCTTCGCATAGCGGAAGGTTTCACCGTACTCGATATCGATAAGGAATCAAACGGCGCCGATTACGAGAATGAAGAGGAGGAGGAGGAGGAACAGGTCTCTATCGAAAAGTCTCTTCATTCAGTCAATCCTGTCCCTGTTCCTCTTACTATTCCTCTTACTAAAAAAGGATCTAACGAAGCAATGAAAGCAACCAGAATCAGCAACGATACGTCCATTGAAAGCAAGAAGAGGAAAAGAACGAGCAAAGAAATCGAAGATGAGAAACGAAGCGAGGAAGTTGAAGCACAAATTGCGCTGAGCCCTACAAAGATCAAGGTTGGGCAATTCCTAAAGAATCCTGAAGATAATACCGCTCCCTGGGCCCTGAAGAATCCGACAAGTACCCCAAGCATGGGTTGGAGCAAGTTCTACTACAAGATTGGTTGTTCTTATAGTGGCGGGAACTACTATCTACCCGGAGAATCGTGCAATAAAGGCTTTACCATTCGTTTCAGCTCAACAAATGAGATGGCAGTGCACTTTTGCACCGAGGGAGAATATAGCAAGTACCTAAATCCACTGAATGAGGAAGATCAACGGTTCATAAAACGGCTTTTTGATTATGGTCATGTTCCCGGTAATCATTTCGAATGGAAACAACTTCGAGAGCTAAAACTTCGTGAAGTCATTCTTATTCTAGACCTTCTTGGCTTTCAAAAGGGCCCTGATCGATGGTGGTCAATACCGAAGGGTCTACCTGTCTTAGATCAGAAGAAAAAATACCGATCTTTGTCTGATCTTGGAAAGGCTCTCATCCGTGTTCCTGATCTTGAAGATCGTACAGGAGGTACGGGGAATCGCAGACGAGCGAGGAAGGGTGAAATGTTCTTGACCAATAAGCAAATGGTTGCATTGCGTCTTCGCATCGCTGAAGGATTGGAAAACGAAGATGGATACGAGCCACCAATTGAAACGGAAACCGTTAGCGACAACACAAGCAACGAAGAGAAGGATGAGCCACCAAGCGATGAGGATAGCGATAGCGATGTCGGCAACGATGAAGAGAGTACTATGACTGAGGAAGTGGTGATGAAATTGTTCGTCTATGATGTTTGCAGTCATACAGATGCTTGGGCATACCTTCAAGATCTCGGTTGCTCGTATAAGGGTAATCACTACCATCTTCCAGGAAATTCGAAAACTGCTATCGAATGTCAAAACGAGTTGGTGCCATACATCTTGGAGCACAGTGTTGATATGCTTGACTGGGAAAACTGTTCTTTGAAGCCGTTTCAGGTCGAACAGCTTGTTAGGTATCTAAAAGGTTTCACTGCGCGTCTATGTCTTTCGGATGCCTCACTTGTTGGACAAGCTTTCCATGAAATTACTAAAGCAAATATTAGAAATTTCCTCAAGAAAATTGGTATCACTCGGAAAACTGGTGGCAAGTACTACATTGGGAAGAATAAGCACGATGAATCCAGTATTGTCAACATGATTCGAAGCACCGACGACTTGTATAGTTTGAGTCAGAATGATTTGACTCCGTCGAAAAGACATCGCTCTGGTGATCCTACTTTGTCTTCGTTGGAAAGTGCAGCAGTGCGGCTCTGGGCAGTCCAGTCAGATATCCCCCTAACGAACATGCCGGATTTATCAACAATTGGACGATCTACTAATGCAGAAGTGATGCGTAAAGCTACTGACGTTGAGAACGAACTGGTCGAATCCGAAGAGCAAAGTGATACCGATGAATTTCATGAATGCAAACAGATGAACGATGATTCCCAAATTGAAACATCGGACATGGTCGAAGATCAGTCGTCAACCCTTGACAAGAATAAAGCTTCCAAAGATGCAAAATCAGGCGAAGATCGTTTGGAAGAAAATGACGGTGTCCATGCTAGTGAAATAGAAGATACCAAGCAGCACCCATCGCAACCACCGTACTCAATTGATGAGGATGCGGAAACCAACGTCGTAGTAACCAAGGAAAATGCAATCGTTAACTTGATGACTCCTCCTCCTTCTAAGGATCGTAGTGGTGCCAATATCGCGACGACGGTGCAAGAGCAGGATACATCATCACTTGATGACCAAAACGACGACGAAGCTCAAATGGGTAAGAACGAAACCGATTTGTTGGAACCAGCGACCAATGATAATGATGATGATGACGACGACGACGACGACAACAACAACAACACGCGTTCATCTAGTCCTGGTAACGGGGAAAACAACAAAGGAACTTGGGGCTTGTTGACTCAACCTCCCTGTGATGATGATGACGACGACGATGAGGATGAGGATGAGGATGATCACGACGACGATCATAACGGTGTGGATTTAGATATGTCTGAACCAGCAAAATTAGATTCTCCTTCATCGTCGAATATTCATCCGAGTTCAGATGCAATATCAATGCTCTCGCCACCACCACAACCTGCTGCTGCCCAAAATTTGAATGAACGGCGGACCGAACAACGTGGTAATAGAACACCTTTATTTACACAAGAGGATGACGAATCATTTGATATAGATGATTTCATTCACTTCAGCGATTAAAATCATTGATTTGGTTGCTATCTACGTTATCATCAACAAAAATCAAATGAAAACAAAAATAATCGGTAGCCTGGTGGCAAATTATTATTACTATTATTTTTCTTAAGTTACTGGGAAACTAAAAAGGGACCATTGTAGTCTGCTTTAAAATTAAATTAAATCTAAAAAAATACTAACTATCAAATTGTATTGCACAATAATAATTATATACTGTATGACGCTTTCCTATTAGAATCGTATCGTGTGCGTGACGTTTAGTGCTGCAGAACGTACAATAACTTTTCTATTACAGTAGTAAGAACCACGCCAATCGATAACTATCACTACAGAATTAAATTGCTAATAATTTGATTTGTTTTGAGTAGGTCGTATCTATATTACTCTAAGACATAATAATAATAATAATAATGCATAGCAATTAATTACACATGTATTCACGCTTGCCGTTCCCCCTTTACAGCCTTTTTTCGTCGTGCCTCTTTTTTTTCTTCTTTGTTAGATCTATTTTCTTTTGTTTTTTTACGTTCATCTGCTTTAGTTGTTTTACCTTGATTTTTCATTTCTTTACTTTTTTCAGAGTTATGAGCAGCAGCAATATCACGATTTGACGTAGCTGTCGTAGCCGTCGTTGCGGACGACGATGATGATTTCTTTCCTCCTCCACCAGTTGCTTTATTATTTGTTTGTTCTTCATCATCATCTAATTCATATCCAAATCGTTCCATCAATTGACGTTTTGCTTCATCGTCAGCTCTTTGTTGGTCTGGTGTCTTTTTATTATTTTTATCGTCGTCGTCTTCGTCTGGTTGTTGTTGCTGTTCTTCTAATTTAGCTTTCGCTAAATCTTCTTCTAATTTTGTTTTAGTTTCTTGTAAATGCCGATCTTTCGATTCACGACGACGTTTCGAATCAAGATCATTAGCTTTTATAATCCGTTCAATAAGATCTGTCCATACATCATCATCTTCACTATGTGTTTCACTTGAGGCTTGCAATACACCCAAAACCAAATCCTTTAATTCATCTATGTCTTTATCATCGTCGGAATCATTGTCATCTATATATTGAATAAGTGAAACAAGATGTCAGTTACCGAAGAAGAAGAATATTACATTCAGGACGACGAAGAGGAAGATGATTGATAATAAATAACATATATTACCAACAATCAATTGTTGTTTATAATATAATATTATATTATCTTCCTTCAGTGATGAAAGATAATGTTCTCGTAACCTGTAAATTCGTACCTTCGTCCCCCCACACGTATGGACCGTACGTTTCACAATCAAGCCCTAATTTTGGTAACGAATCTTGTAACAAATGATGTAAATGTGGACGACGTGGGTGTTGTTGTTCGTCGTATACTAAGTCCTCATTATCGTTAGTGTCTGCGGTGCTGGTCATGGTTAATTCACTTTATGTTGTCGCTTTGTTTTGTGTTTGGGTTTGCTTGATTGTGGTGATAGTGATTATTTTGATTGTGGATTGTGTGTATTGCGGGTTAATTGTGTGGTGAGCATAAGAACGCGGATATAAATTAGGACTGTTTTAGTCGCAATTTTCTTTTTGGTATCTAGTATTATGCTTGTAGCTTTGTAGGTTACTGGTGTGTGTGTGTGTGTTCATAAGCTTTCTTTATGAAGAATGCGTTTGCAGGTGGGGATCTCTAGCTTCAACAGACAATGGAGCGACAGATAGTAGATTGTGATGGCATATGCCGTAAACTGTAACTTTATAAGCTGGAATCGGATATCTGATTTGTCGTTTGTCGTTTGCGTCGTGGCTCCCACGCACGTACGCAGCTGCGGGGTTACATATGAAAACCTGAAGTACTATAGCCACTAATATGATGTATATAGTCACAATCTTTGATTTCATTCTCAAATAGTACGATACTTTATCATCATGTTGTCGGAACGTTTTACCGCCGCAGCCGAAGAGCTTTTGAAAGACAAAAATACGAAGAACGCGAAAAACGAGCTACACTGTAGCTAATCTTACCGCCGTAAAAGAAGGCTACAAGAATACTGTACTGTACACGTAGTTTTGTTAGTCGTTATTGATAGTATCATTTATAGCACTATATATAAGCCATTGGAAATAGTTAGACTATAGTAACAATAGTACCCGCGTCTTCTTGCTCGATGATCGCCAGAACAGAGCGCATTGCATACGTAGATTCTCGCAGATTAAGATATCATACAAAACCTCTCATGAGTCGTTGTTTGCGAATGTGCTTCATTGTGTTTCTTCACGTACGTAGATAGAGGCCAGTCATCTCACAAACCACTCCCATCATCCGCTCCAGTCAAAGTGTCCCACATTCCGTGTCCAGCATACTCGCCAGCATAAGCGTTCGTGTGATCTAGTTCCTCCAGATCTTCCAGTTGTCGACACTCATTATAGATAGCAGGGAAACGCGACTCTTTCTTGAAGAGAGTCAGCGAAAGTATTTTGCCGCATTCGGTACATTCAAGAGTAGAACTTCCTTGCCCAGTACAAGATCTGCATTTGCGGGCTTCGCCTTTTTGCATCTGATTATGGGAAAAGTTCTTCCACGTTTTGTTTGCGGTACAGCGAGA
>Ga0115007_10003003_pt1 | contig 10313 bp, 4 predicted proteins | sample ArcOceMetagenome_2_FD_87166 | JGI IMG/M metagenome (GOLD analysis project Ga0115007, IMG submission 87166) | Marine eukaryotic phytoplankton communities from Arctic Ocean - Arctic Ocean ARC135M Metagenome | ecosystem: Environmental > Aquatic > Marine > Oceanic | place: Arctic Ocean | collected...
ACATAGTGTGTGAGTGAGAAGTGAATTTGACATTTATTTTAAAATGAAATTGATTCAATAACGATAAGCGTATAGCAAGATTTTATAATTCGATTATATTCCCATTCTTCATTCGATTACATTCGATTCTTCGTTCGATTCGATTCTTAACTCGATTCTATTCCATTCTATTCTATTCGATTCCATTCGATTCCATTCGATTCCATTCGATTATCACGTACCTCCACTTGTGCTTGTTGAGCCAATACAGACAATTTCATCATCATTTGTATTCCCAAGCAGAAGGCGACCATCAACGCAAGCGTTGTTATCCGGGAGAATTTATACTTCCGGGATGTCAAGATCATTTTCAATATTTCTTGTACAGTACAATTAATTCCTTTCTTCCTCAATATTGAGTTTTGTTTTGTTTTGTGACTTTATTTTCAATTTGATTGATCGATTGATGATGTTAACATAAAATTATTCAAATTTTCGTTGTTTAAGGTTAAGGATAAAATCAAAGTTTAAAGTACTGACTCGAAAATAGAAAAAAAGATAAAAAGAATAATCGATCGATCGACCATGATGAATGGCGAATAAAATAATCCATTATTGTCTCGTTTCGAATTCACACTACAGTAATATATTTACCTTCAGCACACTAGGCTGAGCATATATATAATATACATCGATCGCGTCAGAAAATAAAATTAGTATTATGATTTCCGTTAAGGCTGCGTCTCGTCAACGTATGACAATGATATCATCTCGACTACAACGAAGTTGTCTTCTGGCGGGAAAGAGTACACCGCATCAGCATCAACCGCAACATAGACTATCGTCGTCGTTACAACGCAATAATAATGCCGTAGGAGGAAGGATACTATCAAAATCATCGACAATCAATAGTAAATCACTTTCATCATCTTCTGCTCCACCACCACCATCGTCAAAGCCATTGTCATCATCATCATCTTCCACCGCCGGTGGAGATAAACCAGTGAAGGCAACAAAGACCGGAACTACGGAAATTGTACCAAATGTTATGTTAGCAACAGTATTATTTGGTTTTGTTGTTGGTGTATTTTGGTATTCAATGAATGCTGTTGGTCGTGGTGATGTATTAACAGGTGGAGGATCTGGAGGAGATGAAGAAGAAGATCCATTAGCACAATTAAAAGCAGAAGCACAAGAAGCATTAGATCATCGCAACAAAGTTGAAAGTGAAGGTGGTGGATCTGGATCTGGTGGACGAATGACACCTGATGAAATCCGTCAACTTGAAAGTGGTGGTGTTATTGATGGTAATATGACTGCTCTTGAGGAGGAAGCTAATCGTAATATTTTAGGTTTAAATAATAATAAGAATGGAGAAAAGAAAAAGAAACCGTGGTACAGATTTGGATTTTAAATAAAAATAAAAAAATATATAAATGAAGTCGTTGTTATTTATTAAACATGACATAACATACATCAAACGGTAACCTCGACGGAACTGAACCGTTCTCGAATGAATCAAATAATTCTTGTATAAGATGATATAATTTTATCAATGAAGAAAAAAAAGGACGGAATAAATAAGTTATAATTTACTTGTAATTTTATTTTTATAGCGAAGTTTAATGTTTGATACAATGTAATAGTATTATATTAAAATTTTATTGTAGGTTCATGATAAACATCATAATATAGTATACTATTAGATCGATACGATTACCGTATCTCATATCTATTGTGGTACTGCGTGTATTATGACGAACAAACGGAGATTCAAATTGCATGATTTGTAATTGAAAAAAAACTACTATTTACACTTAATAGCTACTATTAAATTGTATGGGGGACATAAAAACGGATTATGAATCGAGGTCAGCATATTACTAGCTGTGTGTGTGTGTGTGTCAGTCATAATATGTATGTATTTTATTTCTAAATAATACATGATCCTTTCTTTTGTGTTTTCGATCATTTTTTCTTTGAATTGAAGTTTTACTTAGATTATAAATAAATAAAAAGTATTATTTCTATTTCAAATTCGTATTCTTCTAAAATTAAATTAGATTATTCCGTTCGTTCTCGTTTTATTATGTGTGTTTGTGTATGTGTGTATTTGAGTTTGTTATTTGTGAGCGAGAGAGATTTATTCGATAGATAGATAGAGATCATTCATTTTTCATCATCAAATTATTGAATATAATATTATGATTTGATAAAATATTTATGTATATAACCATATATTTTATATTAAATATGTATACATTTTTTCTTCTTCTTCAAAAATAGTTTTATTTCAACCGAGGGTCATCTTCCTTAGCGAACTTGCACCAGCTTTGAGAAGGAATTTGCTTGTAGGGAGCAATCGGTCTACGTTCCTTTGAGGCAGATACCTGGAACAAACCCATCATAACAACAGCGATGCCTAAACCTGCCATACCAGTATTACGTTTCCATTGTGGAGGATTAACCCACCATCCTCCATACGGAGTCCAAACCTAAGGTATGCATTACAATATTATTATAATTATTGTTTTTATTTTCGGTTACGATTTGTTGTTGTCGTCATCGAGCAAAAACAAATAAAGAAATTATCATTATGAAGGTTATAATAGAGGAAAGGAAAAGTTGTTGGTGAGACAAGACGTGGTGAGATATCATTCGTAGGTTTAGGTTTGACACACTATTCTTTCGTTGTACGAAATACAAATGGAAAATACAGATTCGATTCGTAGCGATTGCTTTAGATATTCCCACAGTATGCTATCTTAGTTTACTAATTATTCAACTAATGTGTGTTTCTGCTAGTAAACTAAGATACAACACAAAAAAGTAGAAACGCAGCGAAGCTCAACGTACCTTTGGAACGTAGAACCATCCACCACCTCCCATTGTTGCGTACTATCTGTTATGTTTATGAGGGACAATAAATTTTCAGATATTATTCTGTTGTCTATTGGCGTTATGGAAGTTAGCTATTATCGTTGTTGTTGTTGTCGTTGTTGTTGTTGTTCGTTGTTGTTAATTGTTACGTGAAATTGTGCGAATGCGTCGTCGTGAATATAGTGATTCGGGGGGAAATATTATTGTCAATTAAAAGGGGGAAGCGATTTTAAAAATATTTTTATATACAGTACTACCAGTAGTACTAGTAATTGTCAATCAGTATGTAAATTGTGCACGATATTCAGAACACTACACTACAATTTTTGTAACATGTAAGTATAGAAAATATACCTCCCAAAAGAATTTTAGTCTAGTCATAATTTATTTATTACATTACAATATCATCATGGTTTGCTTTAGACTTGGGTGCTTTCGAGCTGAAAATAATCTCTGTACTAATCATAACTACTCCTGAGAACAAGAAAAGAAACTTCAACGAGTAATGCGTTGAATATCCTGCTCAACTGCGACTATGCGGTCTAGTACTTCAGTGACATTTTCAGGAAGGGCTTGGAGTTGCATCTTGACTCGCTCCACAGCACTGGTCAAGTCAAGGCGATTTGCATTATGATAACCTAAACGGCCATTTCTTACACCGTTCACAAATGATTGCAACATTGAGACCAAGGCTTCTAGATTTGAGAGGCACTTACTTGAGTCGTTAGTTCCGCGGTTCTCGTCTTCCATTATTCTATAGAGAGTGTCAAATGACGGCCGAAATGGAACACCCACTGTAAGGAGAATGGAAAAAGTCCAATCTTGATTCGGACTTTTGTCGTTCGATGCATCAGCTAATGCAATGGTACGTCGGAGCTCTTCTAGACACCCGCCAACAAAATCAACCGGAAAGTGACCATTAGAATCATGGCAGAAAATCTGATTCCCCAAACGCACAACTGTTTCTTCCACTTTTGCTATCCATACACCATTCTCAAAAATTGGATCTTCGCCGGAGCTACTGGAGTCAAGTAAAACTGCTCCTTGATTTTCCATGGAAGACCCTTCACGAAAGTTTTCCAAACCTTGGAAAACATCGTTGTTTCGTGTAGAACAAGGGAAAATTTCAGCGCACAGTAAATTTTTCCATGCCTTTTTAACTTCATCCTGATTTGTGTACCCGCTGGCATGAAATAACAACAAGCAAATTTCATACATGTCATAGGGAACTGCGAAATGGTTGTATAGATCACTGGAAATCAAAAGAGCGTATTCGAGCCGTTTCATATCATTATCTTCGATAATATAAATCGTCGAATCGATTGAATTCAAAATGCGAGCCTGCAGCTTCGCAAGATTAAGCACCCCCTCAGCATTACTCTTATGACTTAGAATTGCACCATGATTCATTGGACTATTTTCTAAAGCGCTAGAAAAGGCAACGATGCATACCTCTAGATACTCGATACGATCATTTAATTTTAGCTCCTGGCTTTCATCTTGTGCAGTACGAAGCGCAATTTGTCCAGCTTCGAAATTCTTTTCTTGGATTTGGTAATAGTTTAGCAGAAGATCACGTTGATCTACACGCTTCTCAGATAGCCATTTCTCAAGATCGGAACTGGTGACTCGTAAAAGTACGTCTTTGTGGTTGTTGTTTAGCATATGTTCAAAAAAGGAATGAAGAAAAACCTTATCCGAATGTTCGAACGCACAAACCGAGACCAATTTGTCTCCCATATATTTTTCTCTGTCATCAAATGAATTGAGGAATTTTGACATATAGTAGAATATTAATGAGTAGCAAGTATCGATAGCGTCGGGTGAAGTCACGTTGGCTCCCGATACCATCGTCTTTCCGTTTGAACCATTTGAAGTGCCGCCAGACAATGTTTCGGGTTTTTTGTGGTAAAGTCCACTCTCCCATTGGTAGCTGGTTCCAGCATCGTCGACTTGGTTCTTGCCGTTATTTCCCCCCTTCACTTTGAAATTCATCGCCGTGATTAGACATACATCGACCAAGCCTTCGATATCCTCCAGTTCAACAAGAAATGCAACCGCTCTTGCCAACGGACTGTTGTATTGGATCGCACGTTCCGCGACCTGAATAAATCCTTCCGATTCTCTAGTGTGTAGCAATCGACCGGTGATAAGATTTGGGCTAAACCAGTTCTTCGCGGCATCCTTTAGACACGTCGCAGCTTGTTTACCAACTACGGCGCGTCTCGACTGACCTCTTGGAAGCGATAGTGCTTCTTTCGCCATTTGAAAGCCTAAATATGAGTATCGGTTACCAGGCGAAAAGTAATGGTAGCACTGTTGTGACAGTATATTTGCAAGATTGTTAGCATCTGCAGATGTCATCGTCATATCCCGGTCAGATCCGGACGTCACTAGCTTGTTCAAGACGTTCTCGATCCGTTCTTGGCCTTGACTTGTTTCTACGAGTTGAGCGATCTGGATTCCATGGAGGAGACCCCACTCTACTTCTGGTAAATCGGGCATCGAGTGAGCCCGTCGAAGACACGACAGCAGATTTAGTAATTGCGTGGTTCGAGACAGTAATCGATAAACAGAATGAATATTTCTTTCCTCGATATTTCGTGCGAGTTCTTCGGCCTCAGCAACTGTAAGCACGCCGGAATTGTTATTTACACCTTTCAACGGAACGGATTCTATTGGAATTTTGAAGACAGCAGCAATGACTTCTTCCAACGCTTTAAGCGGTTGATTAATCTCTTGTAGAATGTCATCATCAAGAAGTAACTCCACTTTCGTAGGCGTCGTGGTGGATTTTGACCCACGCATCACCACCCTCCCCTCAGTCACGACTACCGCCGGTTTGTACCATATCGGTCTCAAAAGTCTTGCCACAGACAAGTATAGACCTTTGCAAAGAGCTGAACATTCCATATTATAACCATTCGGGATCCAAGTTTCATCCTTCGATGACTGTGGCTGTTGGATGGAAATCTGGGGATTGTTAACAATTGGTGTAAGTCTTGGACGATATGCGCGTGACAGGGCAGCCCGAATGGCCCATTCCTTGAGATCGTGACTAGCGCCCGGTTGGATCGCCAACATCAGACACATAGCACATCCTTCGTCGTATCCATAATTTTCGAAGAAGCTAGTAACTTTGAGGTCCGTGCGAACATTCATACCAGCGGCCAGGATGATTTCGGATAATTTTCCTAACAAAGAAGTGGACTGATAGGAATGGATGCCTCCGCTGTTCAAAGCTAAGAAGGTAGATTCGTGACGTTCCAAATGCTGGAGCGCTAGTGGATCCAATGGAGCTACGTCGGGACGTAACAACCACGGACTTAGTCGCGGGGAACGGGAAACAGACGAAGACTTCATCTGTGGAGCCATGTCTGTCGCGGTGAAGGAAAATCCATCACTGCCACTGTGCAACGAAATTCTATATGACGGGATACGTTCTAACGTCTGAATGAGTGGCTTCTGGACCGTGAGGCCGTATTCGGCATGTCGACCCAACAACATGTTCGTAAAGACTGTTAAGCCCGCAGAAGAAAAGTACTGTTTGGAGGTAGGAACAATAGTCCCGGTGGTGTTCTTTGAAGAGGATGACGACGTCAATGCCTTGCTGCGTGTATGGTTGCTGCTGGACTTTGGAACGTATGCTGGGACCATACCAACACCTAGCTCCGGATCGGTTGGTGTCTTTGAATGGAGTGCGAGGTACAATGCCTTGCCTCGAGCATACGCTGCCGGTTCGATATCCCAAACTCTTCCACCGCTGATACCATCTGATTGGGAAAGATGTCGAGACACTATCTCACATATACCTCCTGGAGAGAAACGCGATGTTTCGATCGTATTATTATCCTCTCTGATTTGTTTTACAGTTATTCTCTTGGCCGAATCAGGAGTGGTTGCAATCAAAACATCGTTACGGGTGGCAAACGAGGGAGCTGATGTGCTTGTCCCGGTTCCACCAGTTTCAACAGAACCCATCGGCTGAAATGCTACCAAAAAGGTGCCGTGCAGGTAACAAGAAGCATCAACTCGCAACGATCGAGAGACCGTCGGTGCAACGCCACTGGGAGGGAAATTTGGTGTCGAAGATGATGCGGCAGCAGAACCCCCTCTGATACTATTATTACTACTACTACCATTACTACCGTTCTGGTAGTAGTAATCGTCAGCGATGACCGGCGGAGGAGCCTTCACGTGGCACAAAGTGAACCGACTGTAGGGCTTCCATGGATTGTATCGTCGAGGGAATCGAGCATGTGCAGTGGACGGACCGACTCCCATCGTTTTAGGATTAAGTGTTGACAGGTAGTACCGGATCCCCCCAGATGTGACAGCAACCAACGTGATACGTGTACTTTCTTGGTTTGGAACGATCCGAATCGAAACAGGTGTAAGCAGATCTGGACCAACACCTCCTTTATTGCTTCCACGGCCTCTACCATTAGAACGCATCTTGGCTTGTTCGACAAGCTTAAGGATCCGACGAGCGCCGTCCATCCCACCGACACCAGCTTGTGCCGCATCACCATTTCCTAAAAATTGTAAAATTCCCTGATTCGATCCAGAAACTTGGGGTGGGTTGATCCTTCCCCTACTAACAGCTTCTAAATACAAGCGAGCGGTTGCGGGAGCGTCTAATACAGCCGCTAATACCGGTGCGGGAGATTCCGTATTATTATTATTGGCGACATTGGCTGCTGCTGACGACAAATCCATCGCACAGATCCATCCCTTCGGACTCGACAATGTATACAAGACTTGACGTTCATCGTCAACGACCATTTGTGTGATGGCACCACCGGCCGTAGTGGTGGAAGCATCGAATCCTACTCCAGAAAACAAAGCACTACCAACTTTGGTTACAAAATCGGGAAGCATATGACGAAGAATTCCATTCTGAGAATGGTTAATCTTGCGGCATTTTCGGGGTGGTTGCAAGTATTTCCGTTGTTGTTGATCAACACCACCACCAGCGACAATTTCGAGTACACGTTTTCCATTTTGAAAGAATCGTTCGGCCGTGCTTTGATTGGCAGACAATGATTTATCTAGTAATACATCAGGACATTCGGTTGAAGATGATGATGACGACCCTGCACCTCCATCACGGCAACTACTGATATCGTCACTTCCGTCATAAAACCGATCTAGACATTCTCCGACTGATTTTCCTTGTTGTAAATCCTGTTGTTGTTGATGTCGCTTGACCAATAAATCGTAATCCAATTCATAAACGTTACCATCTTGTCCTCCTAAAAAGACCCTTCCACTTTTAGTTGACGTAACAGATAAAAAGGAAATCCAATCGGACGGTATGATAAACTTAGTAAGAACAACTGTCCAGGGTGATGACGATGATGATGATGATGATGACGAAGTCCCGTTACTACGACTGCCGTTGCTGCTGATATCAGTGGTTCCCTTTGTCGTTGCTGATGCCCTCGCGAGAGCACATATCATGGCTTCTTCCTTGGTGGTTACCACCAGACACCATTCAACCACTTCTCGAAAGACTCCTAAAAATGAAAAGTGTGTGTGTTAAATTATTGGAATATTATTATTGACGATCATCATTCATTGATAATTTTATCGATGACACGATAAACAAATAAACAGACAGGATCACGAGAAAATAAACGAGGAGAGAAATTCGGTCAGTCAGGAATAAGGAATGTTTTTGTTTTGTTTGACTTCTCACTCAAAATAATGCGTTTGATTTGTCTCGTCGTGAAATACAACAATAATACAATACAACGATGTATAACTAACTCACCTTTTTTAGGAGGAGCCAATCCAACACTAACGATAGGTTGACCACTTGGAACTTTAAATTCTAAGAATTGATTTTCGACTCCACTACTGCCGCCACCACCACTGCGGATACCATTAATATTACCACTATTCTGATGATACGCCCATAAATATACAGTATCATCTGTAGTCATCCATGCCAACTGTGCTTCTGGAAACAATCCCATTAATATTGCAACCTTAGCTTTTGATCGTACCTCACGTAAATACGGTGGTAATGGAATTGTTTGGGCATGTTTGATAGGTCCAGCAGCAACGCCACTAGCGTCGACATTGTTATTGTTGTTATTACTATTGCCGTTGTTACCGTTGCTATTGCTACTGTTGTTCGCGCTGTCGCCTTTTTTCGAAGTATCATCGCTGTCATAGGGAAAGTAACGATGAGCTGGATTTGAATCGGCATCATTTCCTGTTCTACTCGCACTACTTGTACGACTACTGCGACCTACTTGATTGGTTGACATAATACGACGATATAGATCTGCATGGACACTCGTTTCATCGCGACGTAACATCTGTAATACATTCTTTCCAGCATCACGTAATGGACGAAAATCATCTCTCCAGTATTGATTATTTTGTTGAGATTGAGAATGAGAACCATTATCGACTGGTGTCATTGTTACGTCGTGTGATGACGATCCGCCGTTCATTTTTTAATTTAATTTAATTTTAAATATGTAGTAATTTGATCGGTGGCACCTATCTGTGGCCTGTTGAGTGTCGGTCGATTCTACTAGGCCTACAGTAAAAGGGTCGGTTAGGACTTTCTATCTCTTGCTTTTTTCGATATAATGATATGTTTGATAGCAAATCTGCGGAACCAATCGTTCAATGACAGCAACACTACTTGTCTTCGAATGATACTAGATTCGTCTTCAATCCAAATGTAAGATAATGGATAATGAATGCCAATGTATCGATAGAGTCAATAAGCAAATAATCAAATGCCGTGTTATTGCGCTTGACGAGTCCATTTAACATAATGACGGCTAGCGGACAGACGCCTAGCAGTAGGTCCTACTAGCACGCTCTCCACACCTATGTAATATTTTTTAATGTTGTGTTTGCGCTATGCTGTGTTATCTTACATCACTCACGGACACATTAGTAGTTAGTTTGGATATGTATGGAAAGTTGTATCAATGAATTTTGTACTCTATATCCACCCAAACCATATAATTTAGGTATTTTTGGTGAATAACATTGTTTGAATACAATAACACTGCAGCAATTATCTATTATTACAGAGAAATTGGAATGGTATTTATAAAAATCACACACATTTTATTATTATTATTATGTTTAACTGCCGATCAAAGCACATTGGCTTGGCTCAACTTTTGATGAGAATTTGAAGCAACCTGGAAGAGGGTGACACCAATCTCTACTGTAAAACAATACCAATAACAGAAGTTGAAGGCACATATTGGAAGAGAAAGCACCCACATGGCTCAAAAACTAGAGAGCTGGTGCCAGCCGGTCTCAACTGTAAGTCCATCGTCAGTTCATCAGTGTTGTTGCTGCTGTTGTTATAATGAGGCCTAGCCACTCACCGGTTAGCACTAATACTAACTGGTGAGTGGTTTGCAACATAATAGCATGAATCCTAAGCTGTTAACTAGTTGGGTTAGGGGGGG
>Ga0115007_10003004_pt1 | contig 10311 bp, 3 predicted proteins | sample ArcOceMetagenome_2_FD_87166 | JGI IMG/M metagenome (GOLD analysis project Ga0115007, IMG submission 87166) | Marine eukaryotic phytoplankton communities from Arctic Ocean - Arctic Ocean ARC135M Metagenome | ecosystem: Environmental > Aquatic > Marine > Oceanic | place: Arctic Ocean | collected...
TCCAACGGCCCAACGAAAACAGGAATGCCATGGGGACGGTTCAAGCACGCCAAACCAAGATCAGCGATGTTGATGCTTGGCGGGGCGCTACTCTTTGGAATTGCACCGGGTATATTGTTGCTTTAAAAGTAAAACCACGATCTGATACACACACACCACACACATACACGAAAGACCAATTTACAGTACTTAAATATCAACACGGCTACCGATATTTTTTTGTGTGGTGTTTATATTGCTCACAATGACTGATCTAAATCCAAGGCACTGCGGCCGATCTCAAACTCAGTCTCTGATTGGGTGTATACTACTGTACCTGTATACACCAGTGTACCAGTGTACCAGTGTACCAGTGTACCAGTACGCGTGGCTCTACCCAAATACTACTCAATACACACCTTTCGCACCTTTGTATTATTTACAGCTGACAGATTACAGATTACAGCGTTAACCTGTTCACTTCCAACCCTTGCCCAACCACGACCACGTCCATCGCCACGACCCCGTCTGTGCTCCCCGCCACCTCCATCAAATCCAACGCAGCACAATCCGCAACGTGCACAAAAGTCGAGGCCTGGTGCAACAATGTACCGTGGAGGACATCAATCGCCCACACGGACAAGCGCTGGTCCCACCCAGTTGCGACGACAACATTGCCGTTGGTCCACACACTTTTGAGTGCCGACGCCGCGGCGTTGCCCACACTGCTGTGCGACATAACATTCAATGCTTTTGTGGTCACATCATACGACACCTTGCCGCACGACAACGCATTGTCATCGCCACCCGTGGCAACCCAAAACTGAATGTCTTGTTTCCCGGTGTTTTCTTTCCCCAGTATTGCATGGGCAGCAATGGCATTGACACCCATGTTATGCCATTGCAACACAGCAATGGGTGCCATCATGCTGGGCCCCGCAGCACCCTGAACCGCCCACGAGACATCCCACACGGCGATAGTACCGTCCGTGGAACCAGTCACTGCCAAATGCACACCGTGGTGGCTGATCGTAGCAATGGACAACAATGGTTTGCGTGCCATGCCGGGCAAATGAAAGGTGTGCAAATGTTCAATTGTTTTCTCTTTGCTAACATCACATCGAAAAACAGACACGGTTCCTTGCGAACTGCCACACAACACAATTGACGTCTGTGATACAGGAGAGGTTGTGTCGTTTCGACTTTGAAACAGACAACTCGGTGTTGTTTTTTGCCCGTGTTGTTCGTTTGATGCACCACACGCCATTGCAACCATTGACATGTAACGACAATCGTCATCTTCCGTTTCCTTGGTGTTCAATACCACCGATGTTTGTTTGTGCGAACCAATCAATTGCAATCGAGCATTAAGGGGATTGGATGTATCAATGGTCCACCACGACAACATGTTGTTTCCACCGGCCGAAAACAATAAATGCGTCGATGGCGTGGATCCACGGTGATTTTGCACCGGCAACACATCCAATGCAAAAACAGCACTCGTGTGTACTTCGGACGAATCAATGCATGTGATTGTTTGATTGGTTGAATCATACCTCAACAGTTTGACGGCGTTGTCTTCACCACCTGTTACTATAAAACGAAAGGTTGAAGACGTCGATGATTTGCCATGTAACGGGATCCAACGTACTGCAGTAGACAATCTACCGTGGTAATTGGTATGCAGTGATGTTTGGTGAAACAAATTGGTTGTACCTTGGGGACCAGATGTTGGTTCATTGGGGATTGCATGGATTTCTAAAACAACATCACGTTTGTCATCTTTGCTGTTGAATGCTGCCATTGTTGTTGCTCGACTTCCTGGTGTGGGGACATACAACACAGACGTTGAACCAAGATGAGCGTGCTGTGGCATACCACTCAAGTGTATGTCGTACGGCCGTCGCCATCCACCACACGCCACGCGCACCAATTCATACTGTGCCGTGAGATCATGCACAATTAAGGAATTGGCCAAAAAACCAACCACAATGATGTGTTGGTCCACCGTCCAACTGACGGATTCGACGGCGGCAATGGCACCGCATTTGTACATTTGCGTCATCCGTAAACGACATGATCGTGGGCAGGGTAAAGTGGACACTGCTGTTGTAAGCGAGGAGGTGGTGGAAGAAAAGGAAGTGGAAGAAGAGGACGATGGTTCACCGTGGTTGTCGTGGTTGTCGTGGTTGTCGTGGTTGTCGTGGTTGTCGTGGTTGTCGTGGTTGTCGTGGTTGTCGTGGTTGTTGGAATGTTCGACTAAATGTTCGACTAAATGTTGAATCAATCGACCATCGTGCCCAACCGAGTAATACATATCATCGCAACTGGTATTCCCAGTTGCACACGTAGACGGGGCTTGTCCAAACCAATGCACTTTGTCATGGCCATGGGCTGCTTTCTCGTACCACAGCAATGTGGCTGGTTGAGCACCATTGGGTGACCACACACTGATTCCACCTCGATTGTCACCGGCGAACAATAGATCATTGTGGTAATAACCACATGAAAATGTAGCAGAAAAGTGTTGTTTCGTTTTAGCTCTCTTTTTTTTGCGGCCGTGTGGTTGTGGTTGTGGTTGTTTTTGGTGTTCTTCTTCTTCTTCTTGTGCTGCATTCACACGTGTGGTTTTGAAATGCTGAAGTTGAGATATGGATGCCCAACAACATAAAGTTGGTTTCACATTTGTTTGATCTTTCGCCGTACGATCCGTCTTTAAATATTCTTGTACATCCCATACTTTTAATGAACCCTCTGCACCAAACGTTAGCAACAGACCGACTTCTTTGCCCGATGCTACATCTTGTCGTTGTTGCTCCGCCGGTTGACGACCATTCGACCATTGTACTTTCCAACATCTGTACTCATGCGCTTGCCATACAACCAAAGGCGTATTGTTGCTGCTGTTGCCACTGACTGAAACAACATGGCAATCGCCTTTTGTATCACCAGCAACAATGTATTGTTCATCCCTGGACAACGACAAGGTGCACAACGGCAGTTTTCTATTTGATTCGACTGGTTCACTTGGTCCATACACGGCAGTAGGTGTGTTTGTACGGTTCATGACATCGCACGCCACAATACCATTGGCAGTGGCAGCAAAAGCCACGGATCCATCATGGTTGCCGATGATGGCGTTGATCCGCCCCATTGTTCGAGGCAAACGAAGCCATTCGTTGGGTGTGTTGGGCACCGTAGACGACGGTGCTGCCACCGCCGTCACCGCCGTCGCCGCCGTCGCCGCCGTCGCCGTCGTTTGCTTTCGTCCTTCTTCTTCCACAAGCAACCGTTGTTTGGTGTATTTCCCCACATCCCACAATTTAATAGCACTGTCACCACCACCCGTCACCAACACATGCCCAGTTGCATCAATGGCACAGGACCACACGTTTTTCAAACCGTGTCCTTTCAACACAGCCAGCGACGTGCCAGTATTGCCCCAAATTCGACACGTCCCGTCTTCCGCAACACTGGCAACACACCCCGGTCCCAAAGAGGGCAAAAATACACAATCCCACACTCGTACAGTATGGCCAAATGCAGTCCAACTGGGTTGATATTGACAAGTCAACGTGTCGTTTTTGTGATTGGGCAAACCGTCTCTTTTCCACATTCGCACCGTTCTATCGTCGGACGTGGAACATAAATGTGTCCCATCTGTTGAAAATTGAACTGAAAACAATACACCATGGTGGCCACGTACATATTGACCGGGTGAACCGTCACCCAAGGGGTCCCACAATACAATTTGATTGAAAATGGTACCCGACCCGACAACCAATTCAGACAATGTATTGCCAAACAATGTCATGGAATACAACAGACACCGAACGTGTGATTCAACTCGTTGAATGCGTTGCAACGCACCATTGCCATCGCAAGTCCATAATTCTACGTTGTTGTGGGCAAACCCAATTGCCAATAAATAATGAATGGTGGGCTCAACGTTGAGGGGGTTGTTGGTACTTGCAACACCGTCCGCAATGGTGCTCGGGTCCATGCGCAGTGTTTTCGCGTCTGAAATTAAATCGGTGCATGGCAAGGAGAAAAGAAGGGAGGATTGAAAAGAAGAGGTGCGATTGTCGTATGTGACCATTGCCAAAGATTTTTGACCAAACGTTAGCAGTTGATTGGTGTGCGTGGCATGTTTGTTGTACGGTGTTGCGGCCCTGATGCCATGCACGACGCTGGACGGCAAAACTTCGGTTTGAGCAAGCAGGTGACCCGTGGTGAGGTTGTAAGTAAGCAGGGTTGGTCCTGAGCCAGCGTGGATGAACCGTTGTTGGTCGGTGGCGTCGGTGGTAATCAGGAGGCTCGTGATGGGTGCAACGGTGGTTTGTCTGGACCACATGAGGAATGTTTGTACCACGTCTTACTCGGAAGAGCACCGCCGCCCCGTGAACCGTAGGCTATCCGTCGACTTTCGCTAGGGGGCAAAAAGCTGGTGTCTTCATCCACTTTCTTGGGAGAAAATTAGACATCGTCCACCAACCATCGCAGGTAAGTGGCCACCACCCCTTCTCATTTCACCTGGCCTGATCGTTCTTGGAAGGGGATTCCTTAATATCCTTAAATCCTTAATATCGGGCCTACATCATCAGCTTTGTGAATCATGCAGCCTCATCCGGCGTACATCTACTTGATTCGTTCAGCGACATTTCCCTGACAAATCCCCTTCTTGTGTTGTGACTTTTTGCTTGTGACTTTGCTGTACGGTGTCTATTGTTGTGGCGCAATCTTAACTGACCAACGTTTCCCCCACCCACCTAGCCACCATGCCAGGAAAAGGTACCAAGAAACCACTGAAGAACAAGAAGTCCAAGAAAGGCCCACCTACCGCTGAAGAGCTCGCCTTTAAAAAGAGCCAATCGGCCAACAAAAAAGCAGAGCGTGATGCGGCTGCCAAACTCACCGGCAAGAAAGGTGGTAAAAAGAAGTAGAGCTAAATACATTTAGCTGATATACATGTACCTGTGAATATATAATTGTTGTTGTTTATACATACAAAGTACACGTACACGCACTACATTAGAAAACAACACTGACGTGTTTACTGTCGATCTACCGTACCAGCGATGGCACCCCCCCCCCTCCTGGCCATCTCCACCGTCCACCGTCCACCCCACCTCTACTTCTTTTCTAATTTAGCGTCGTACCCCGCTTTCTTGGCTCTTTTTTCATGCCTTTCAATCACATCTTCGTGCAAGTCATCAACCACGTGTTTCTCTGCTGTGCCATCATTGGAACGATGTTTGTCTTGAAAAACACGAAATTCTTTTCCATTGACACGGGCCACTCGGGTATGGACTTTCGCTCGTACAGTGGCACCTCTTGTGGAGGTACGAAATGTAGAAATCCCCAACACCCCAAGGGGAAAAAAATCACCGGCTCCCAATTGTTCAACAATGACATGCTTGATCATTTGCTTGTTGTCGCCATCTTCCACCGGTGTTTCACGTGTCACATCGACTTCACCTTCCAACACTAAAAACAAAGAATCACAGACTTCGCCTTGCGAATAGATCAATTGGCCAGCATCGTACACTTCTTCTTTGTAATCCGCGACTTCTTCTTTTAAATAATGACGCAACATGTCACGAGTACGCAAACGCAATTGGCCATGCATGCGTTCCCTTACGTTACCAAAAGTTTCGGTCAATACTTTGAAGTCGGACTGGGGCAACGTCAACACTTCGCACAGATCAGCAACACATCGTCCTGTTTTACGGCGGGGTTTGGCTTTGCCGTCGGAATGCATCAATTCCCACGCACCAAAATGTTCACCGGGCATGACATCGTTGACCGCCACTTCTTTGCCCTGTGAATTTGTAACCGTCATTTGTACTTTACCAGCGACCAACAAATGAAAAATTCGTTCCACTTCGCCTTCTCGTGTAATTAAATCACCGTAATTGAACCGTTGCGTTCTCAAACTGGTCAACACCCTTTGGATATCAAGATGGGCTAAAGTATTGTCGTCTCTGCTGTTGCGTTTGCGAGTGTTGCGAGTGTTGCGAGTGTTGCGAGTGTTGTTGCGAAGGTCGTTGTTGTGGTTGCTGCTTTGACCACTTTGATTGTCGTCGTGGTGCAGTGCAGCGATGCTGCTGTTTGTGTCCACGACCCCGTCACTATCGTGGACAGTACTGTCGTTTTGATCGACGGACATTATGGCACCATCGTTGCCGTTGGTGACATCGTTGCCACCTGTCGCCACTTCGGCCATGTCTGACAATTCTTGGTCGGTTAATTTTTCACCCAATTCGGAAGTGACCAAACGCAAATCGTTGTGTGAAATAAATCCTTTGTTGTCGCGATCGAACAGTCGCAAGCGACCATACACTTTTCTTTCGATCTCATCGGTGCCTAATGCTGCCGAAGAACGCGTCGCCGCAAAGGAGATGGGGGTCTCGTCCAACACAGTGGTATTGTATGCACCACCACGATGTTTTCGCGTGGTTCGCTGTGTTGCGGTGGCGGACGGTTGTGTTGAAGGTGTTGCAACGAGTGGCGTTGCTTGCTCCGAAGCATCGGTGGTGGTGTCGATCACGTCTTCACTGTCGTGTGTTGTTTGTTGGAAGGGGTCAACGGGTACATACATGGTACTGTCCTCTGGCACGTTGCTCGTCGGCCTGTCTTGTTGTTCCATGTCCTTTGCTTGCCCCCCGCCCAATTTTATTTGGTCTTCAATGCCGTTGTCGTTGTCGTCTCGTTTTGTGATGGAGCTTCGGCGTCGCGTTTTGTGTGGGGTATCCGCGATGCCCAACAGCACCGCCAGAACACTGGCTCTCAAATAAGTCCTTCCTCTTTGATATTTCAGTAAATTTTCAGCGACTTCTGTCAATGGTTCAGCACCCAACCGATTGTAGGCATCTTCTGTCAACCAAGGATGCTCCATGGCCTCCTCGGCAGATGGCCGGTCGTGCGCGTCTGGCGACAACAACAGTCGTATCAATTCAATGGCAGACGGCGAGACATCTTCCCATACTGGATCATCAAATCTCAATTTACTGCCAATGATGTTGTCTTCAATTTCATCGTCGGTAGCTTCATTGGACAAATCGAATGGATGTGTACCCGACAACAATATGTACATGATCACACCCAATGCCCACATGTCTACCCCTTCGCCCACTGGATTGGCTTGCAACACTTCGGGAGGAGCGTACGCCGTTGTACCCAACCGATGCGCATTGGTCATTCTTCGTTGCCTTTTCTTTTCACGTTTTCGAATTAACAAATCAATGGGCAGCCGAGTGTTTTTAAACGCAGTGGCACCGGGATCTATTGGTGCCTCGGGCAATTGGGTGGGGTGGTCGTGGGGTCCTTTGCTGGTTTTCAATGGGTCCGATGCATCCTTCAACGATTGGTGGTCTTCGTTGTCTTGACTCAATCGAAAGGCCATTCCAAAATCAATCAATTCTAAATCTGCATCGGTGTTTTCATTTTTCAACATGATGTTTTCTGGTTTGATGTCCCCGTGTACAATGCCACAATTGTGCAGGTGAGCGATGGTACTGCAGACGGTACGCAACGCTTTGCTGGCTTCTCGTTCGGAATAGGCACCGGACGCAATCAATTTATCAAACAATTCACCGCCCGATAAATATTCCATCACCACCACCCATTCTTTGGGTGTTTGAACCACGTCTAATATTCTATTCACCCCCACAAATTGATGCACGGCCCGCTGCAATTTAACTTCGACGTCCAATTCACCGCGAGTGGTTTCTGTCTTGGATAAAAATTTCAACGCAACGGGTTTTCCAGTTCTTGTATCGTGTCCGTGCCTGACACTTCCAAAACCACCCGTTCCAACCACACGGCCCACAGTGTACGTTGGGTGCAGGGACGACAAATAATTACCACTCGTTTGTCGCGCTCTTTTTCGTGTCCCGGAGTTGCCATAGAAGAGACCGGGCGCGCAGACCGCTGGGTTGTTGTTGGGTGTAAGTGTGAGTGGATGGAACAGAGTAGCGACGGTGGTCCTGATTGAAAGTGATGGGGAGGAAGGCTTGGCAGACGATGGTGGTGAATCTTCTTGTTGTGGTGCCATGAGACGATTGAACACTGTTATGAACATGGCGGCGGCACCCGAACATTTGATCAAGTTGGCTTGTCTGATAGACATTTTCACCCTGTTTTCTGGCTGTGGGGGGTCGACTTTGCGAGAGTCCTCAAAAATCGATTGGCCTTCCGCATTCGTGACCATATTTCCCGCCAGTATTTCCCGCCAGTCGTCACCCCCAGGAACAACAACCGCACGCCATGGAGGCAACGGCACCCACACTTGAACACTTGGTTGTCGACGCTGGACCGATCATCAAAGGAGAACGACTGGAAAAGTTAGCCACCAATTTTTGGACGGTGCCCGAAGTGATCGCGGAAATCAGAGACAGTAAATCCAGAGAACGTTTGCAAAACCTTCCCTACGAATTGAAAACATTGGAACCAGATGCCAAATCAATGAAAGCCGTGTCTGATTTTGCCAAGCAAACGGGTGATTTGCAAGCCATCTCTTTCAATGACTTGAAAGTGCTGGCGTTGACGTACATGCTGGAAGCCCAAAACAATGGTATAGCTCATTTAAGAACAGAACCCAAACAACACAAGAAGAAGAACAAGAAGAAGAAACAAGCGACGGCCCCAATCAAAAAAACAGCAGCAACAGCAGTTCCAACAACGTTGCCAAAACAACGCGAACAAAAACATCCAGAGTGGCAATCGAACTGGGAGGATGCAACACCACCGTTGCCCACTACCGGCCCTGTCACAACCACAACATCGGCGTCTTCAACGCTGCACGCACTGTACATTACATCTGAAACTTTCCAAGGAGCACGCACCGGGTATGTATTCAAATGTGGCCCGCAAGGCAATGGTTATTACGCCGACAGTCACACCGATGATGTTCCCGCTGCTCCCACCACAACCGCAGTTTCTCTTGTTCCTTCCGTCACTGCCACCCCCACTGCCACCCCCGCCCCCAAGTCCAAACCCACATCCAAACCCACATCCTCATGGGCATCCATTGCCGCCGCCGCCGCCGATGTCAAAGAAGTTACCTTTGTGCCACCCCCAAAGATCGTAACATTGGAAACACTTCCAGCATCGGATGATTTTAAAACATCCCTTTCCGGTGAAGACTATTTTGGTGTCAGTGCTAACACCACCGCCACGGCGACCATGAATGGCGAGGGGTCTAACAAGACACAAAAGGCAACGTCTAGAATCCTTGCATCGGGTGTCTCAACCATGGGTAATATGGGTACGGGCAGCCAACAAGTGGCGGACGAAGATGACGGCGAAGGATGGGTCAATGGAAGTAATTTTCAAACAGCTGTCGCATCGGTGTGGGGAAAAGGAGGAAAAAGTACGAACGAATCGACCAAAACACTGGCCTCGGCGGGTTGCATCACTACAGATTTTGCAATGCAAAACGTACTTTTGCAAATGGGACTGAAATTGTTGGCGATTGACGGAAGAATTGTGAAACGGGTCAAACAATGGGTATTGAAATGCGATGCTTGTTTTTTTATTACACCTAAAATGACGGGATCTACTTTTTGCGAACGTTGCGGCAGCAATGCCATGTGTCGTTTGTCTGTGCGGGTCCAATCCAATGGCAAAGTTGAATACGGCTACAACCCATACCGAAAAATATCAACGAGAGGCCAACGCTATTCAATCCCAGCACGAAAAGGTGGACGTGATGGGCAAGGATTGATTTTAAGAGCAGATCAAATTAAAATGGGGACTTGGGATATCAAATCGAAAGAAAAAAATCGTCTGAAAAGTCAATTTGGTGAAGACATTACCGGTAGTTTAGGGATGGATTTAAAAACTGTGGGTGGCAATCTTCAAGCAGGTTTTGGTCGAAGAAATCCGAATACACAAAAGGGAAGAGAAAGGAGAGGCAAAAAAGGTTTGAAACATCAAAAAAACAAACGTTTCAATCCGTATCGCACATCAAGTAAATGATTTCCAACTTCAACGAGTGTCATTTTGTACAAATTTCAATTTCAACAAAACATACTTTTTCTAATACTAGAGTTTAGTGTATAAAACTTTTAAAGAAGAGAATAATTCTGCCTGTAGTATGCCGAAAGTAATCAAACTTATTTGTGCTCAATGAACGCAAGAGTTCATTCCACATTCCATCCGTACACCCATTGTGTACTGTGTGCACCTGTGGTACTGTTACGGTACCATAATTTTCATGTGCAGCGTCTACAGTAGAAGGTGTGTACACCTAGTCACCTAGTACTAACACCACCTTCGCACTATTATGTGTACCTTCGTGGAGTGTACTCAAGAAAATAGTGATAGACA
>Ga0115007_10003006_pt1 | contig 10309 bp, 4 predicted proteins | sample ArcOceMetagenome_2_FD_87166 | JGI IMG/M metagenome (GOLD analysis project Ga0115007, IMG submission 87166) | Marine eukaryotic phytoplankton communities from Arctic Ocean - Arctic Ocean ARC135M Metagenome | ecosystem: Environmental > Aquatic > Marine > Oceanic | place: Arctic Ocean | collected...
CTAATCGATGGCATCGATGGCACCGGAAACTACTTTCCTCATGTTCCAAAAAAAAATATGTATTGATTTTAATTATTTTAAGTACATTAGCGTTTTGTGCGACACGAACCCATTTTTGTTACAAATGCCCAAAATATATCATATGTATATATATAATTCATCATATATTGAATACGAAAATATCGAAATAAGTATTAATGATTTTCTTTTTTTCTTCTTCTCCGCTTTTTTTATCTGATTGTCATTAAATTGCTTTGTCATCCAAAATATTCCAAATTTGGAGATTATCTTATCTTTACATTACATTCTATTATATTTATTTCGATTCATCATCAACTGGTGGCTTACCACCGCCACCTAAGAACATATTGAAAACTTGAACCAAACTTGATCCGACAACAATAACTAAAAAGAAGATGATAAGAGTTGGACTAATACGTGGTCCATTTTCTTCTTCCCGTTCAGCAACCTTTCCAGGATGGACATTACCACGTTTGGTAATATTCTTATCAAACTTTTTACTTCTATTACGGATACTTCTTGGAGCGGGCTGAATAATAATGCGTGTTTTGTATTTAATATTGTATATATAGCAGTTGTGTTGTTTTATAATAATACGGTATTTCGATAGAAGGAAGGATGGAAATGACGTGAGATAAGAAAAAAGGTAGAGGGTGAGTGCGTGCCAATCTCGATGGGTCCAAAAAAATTCGTCCCCAATGTACACCGCAATAGGAATCAATCGAATCAGAACCGCCGTTGACATTCAACATCGATACTCTCGTTTACTTACCATCTTGATCTATTCTTTTATTTATTATGTCGAAGGTAAGGGTATGACAATGTAGTGAGAGAAGACTTATATATTGATAATAATACATAATACAGTCACAGATCACAGATGTGAAATAAGAGATTTAATTGTACGGTTGTTCCTCGTCGTGCTTTGTTGATAACAGGGCCATTCGTGATCAAAATTAGTAGTGATTCAATCGTGACCCTCAGTTTTCATGCATTCGATTGAATCAAATCAATCATCATTCCAATCAAAAGCCACGGAACACGGAACGACAGGGCCTAGCACCGTACACAAATTCTTCCACATAAACTGTTAGACGAAGAGAGCACAGCTTGAATGCAACAAACTTACTTGTCTCAATTTTGATTTAATAGTCTCATCGTTAAACCTAAATTCGACAAGAAAGAAAAAAATAATGACCGAAGAAGGAACACCAGCTCCAGCTCCTCCAGCAGAGGCTGTGGCGGCAGCGGCAGCAACGACCGGAGAAGGAGAAGGCGGTGAAAAGAAATTGTCAAAGAATCAATTAAAAAAATTAGCCAAAGGCAAAGGTAAGAAAGAAAAGAAGGTAAAACCAGAATGGGGAACCGGTGCGAAAAAGGAATCCAAAAAGAAGGAAGTTAAACCAAAGGAGGTGTTTGTAAATCCAACACCGAAAGGTGAAAAGAAGGATATGACAAAAATTCCATTCGCTGATGCGTACGATCCAGAAGCTGTTGAGGCTAGTTGGCAAGATTGGTGGGAGGAATCAGGATATTACAAAGGTGATGCACAAGCTGCAATGGGCCGGCCGGATGATGAAAAATTTATCATGGTCATCCCTCCACCAAACGTAACGGGAAGTTTGCATTTAGGACATGCATTAACGGCTGCTGTAGAAGATACATTAACACGATGGCATAGAATGAAGGGACATGCTACTTTGTACGTACCAGGAACGGACCATGCAGGTATCGCAACACAAAGTGTTGTCGAAAAGCAATTATTGAAGAATGAGAATAAAACACGACATGACTTAGGACGTGAAGAATTTATTCGTAGAGTTTGGGAATGGAAGGGCGAGTACGGTACACGTATCACAACCCAATTACGTAGTCTCGGATCGAGTGTTGATTGGTCAAGAGAACGATTTACTATGGATGATATGTTATCAAAGGCTGTTGTAGAAGCATTTAATCGTTTCCATGAAAAGGGATTATTATACCGTGCAAATCGTCTTGGGAATTGGTCATGTGCATTAAAATCAGCTATTTCAGACATAGAAGTTGATCATATCGATTTAGAAGGACGGACATTCTTAGAGGTTAAAACTCACAAGGGTAACCCAGATGATCCTAAGGGACGGTACGAATTTGGTGTTTTGACTCATTTCGCATATCCTGTTGAAGATAGTGACGAACAGTTAGTCGTAGCAACAACTCGTTTGGAAACTATGCTAGGTGATACGGCTGTTGCTGTCCATCCAGAAGATCCTCGGTACACGCATTTACATGGTAAATTTGTTATCCATCCATTTTCGGGACGAAAAATTCCGATCGTTACCGATCCCGTTTTAGTCGATATGGCTTTCGGTACGGGTGCTGTTAAAATTACTCCTGCACACGATCCAAATGATTACTTATGTGGAAAGAGACACAATTTGGAATTCATTACTATACTAACACCGGACGGAGCGATCAATCACCATGGAGGTGAAGAATTTGAAGGAATAATGCGATACGATGCCAGGATTGCTGTTGAAAAGGCTTTGGATAAAAAGGTAAGTGTTTTTCCTTCTTTTATCTATTATAGTATTGTGTTGGCAATTGGTGATATTGTTATATTTATTGAATTACGCCAATACGGAGATTGTGATACCGCTTGTATTGTTGTCTATTTGCACGTTTAGAATTTTGTTTTTGTTCTATCTCACCAACAATATCAACAATCAACAATGTTTTTTTTTACAGGGTCTTTTGAAGGGGAAAGAACCAAATAAGATGAGACTGGGTCTTTGCTCGCGTTCGGGAGATATTTTGGAACCCATGATCACTCCACAGTGGTATGTAAATTGTAATAATATGGCCAAACGATCGACGGATGCTGTTCGCAACGGAGAACTCAAGATTGTTCCTGCCGACCATGAAAAGACATGGTTTCATTGGCTGGATAACATTCAAGATTGGTGTGTGAGTCGACAGTTGTGGTGGGGACATCAAATCCCAGCGTGGTTTTGCAAGACCAAAGCCGAGGGAGAAACAGTCCAAAAGATGAATATGGCAGACAATGATCGTTGGATCGTGGCGCGAAACGAAGAGGATGCCAAAGAAAAAGCTTTAAAATTATTGGGCTGTACCGAAGACGAACTCGTGTTGGAACGTGACGCAGATGTCCTAGATACATGGTTTTCGTCCGGATTATTTCCATTTTCAGTCATGGGCTGGCCTGACAATACTGATGATTTTAAGGCCTTTTATCCGACATCTCTTTTAGAAACTGGTCTGGATATTCTTTTCTTCTGGGTCGCTCGTATGGTGATGATGGGATTGGAATTAACCGATACCCTTCCTTTCCACACTGTCTTTCTTCACGCCATGGTTCGAGATAAGGAGGGTCGAAAGATGTCAAAATCTCTTGGTAATGTTATTGACCCGTTGGAGGTGATCGGCGGATGTACTTTGCAGGCATTGCAAGATCGTATAGCCGGAGGAAACTTGCCTCCGAAGGAAATTGAGAGAGCCAAGAAGAATCTTCAAGACGAATTCCCTGTTGGTATTCCTGAATGTGGATCCGACGCTCTCCGATTCGGGTTGTTGGCCTACACTGTGCAGGGGAAAGATATCAACCTGGACGTGAAACGCGTTGTAGGTTACCGAAATTTCTGTAACAAGATGTGGAACTCAACAAGATTCGCTCTCATGTATCTTACAGACTTCCAACCGACCCCCACTCTGCTAGAAGATCTGATGTCTAGCGGTAAAATGGCTACCCGTGACCGATTTATGATCTCACGTCTTATGAAGGGGTCAGAGGCCATAGACGAAAACTTTAGTAATTACAAATTTGGAGACGCTCAACAGGCTGGGTATCAATTGTGGTTGAATGATATGTGCGATGTTTATCTAGAATTGATCAAACCCACTGTTCAGTCTAAAGGTGACGAAAAGAAGGACGCTCGATGGGCTGCTCAAGCCACTTTGTGGGTGGCACTCGAGATGCAATTGCGTGGACTCCATCCCATGATGCCATTCATTACCGAAGAACTCTGGCAGCGACTACCCGGTCGTGGTACACTCGGAGAAGACGAAAAACCAACCATCATGTTAGCGAAGTTTCCTGAAATTGTTGAATCATACAAGAACGACAAATGTGAAGAATCTATGACTCTTACGTTGGAAATTGTCAAAGCATGTCGATCGCTCCGAGCTTCGTATAATATTCAACAAAGGACTTGACTCACTTTTTCATCAAAATGACTGAGGGAGCCGATGTTATCCAGACACAGGTTGACGACATAATGACACTCGGAAGTGGATCTCAGGTTGACATTAATCCACCAGATGAAGATATTCCCGATTCTGTTGGAACGATGGTAGTGAATGACACTATCACGGTTCTCGTTGATTTGAAAGGCAAGGTAGATTTCAAGACGGAAATAGGCCGTCTCAACAAAAATTTAAAGAAAACCAAGGGACCAATGGATCAATTGGAAAATAAAATGACAACTGATGGATACCAAGAAAATGTCCCAGATGATTTGAAAATTGCTAACGGTGAGAAGCTAGTCGGTTTGAAGAAGAAGTGCGCTGATATCGAAGAAGCCATCTCTAACTTCGAACGCTTGTTAACATTGGAAGACAATTAGAAAAATAACATACATTCGTGCTGAAACTTTTAGTAGGTTAAGATGAACCAAAATTTTATATCATGCTAGATTTATCAAAATATTAGTCATCATCATTCGCGACTACAATAGTTTGCACAATATCTTTCCATCGTCGTATAGCTCTCCAAGTATATAATTTAGAGATAGTCTACATTATTATTATTGATTTTCAATCTATTGACTATCCTTCTTTATCCTGGACCCATCTGTACCCCCATCGCACGATTATATTATTGATATTATCCTTCATTTATTTATTAGTTTAGTTCCTTTTCCGACGGCCAAAACTCAGAGGGGGTGGCGGTGGTGGAGGAGGTTTTTTCATGATTTTTCCCTGTAACGATTTCAACCTTTTCTCTCGTTCTGCTTTTATTTTAGCCAATTTTTCTTGAATTTCTTTTGCGTTCATCGCATGGTCTGCGCTTGATAAAGTCTTTGTTACTTTTTTTTTCGTTTGATGCACGTTGTTTGCTGTAGTAAAATCCGAAGCAGCCTTCAGTGATGCTTTGAGATGTTCGGGGATATTGATCGAATTTTTTGCTCTACTTGCTTGTGATGGTTGCTCGACACCAAAGAGACCGCCATCATCATTCCCATATCTATTCGCTTTACCTTCCATCGACTCGTACTTAGACAAAATATCGGACGCCCTTCTGAAACCCGACTTCCCCTTCATATCGGACGGATAATGATCTTCTGGATCATCTCCGAGTGGTCCTGTTACTCTTAAATCACCCGCCATCAAGCAGTTATCTCCCCAATCGTTCGCAATTGCATCCTCGTCATCCCCGTGTGCTTTATTCCATTGTCCATTCCACGGTTCTGCTTTCTTACCTCGTTTTGCTCCTCCTCCTCCACCACCAAAGCTCTGCTGCTGCCGCCTAACGTCCTTGATAGCGGTTGAAGCTTGCATAATGCGTTCAACCTTCTTGGGATTCGCGCATACGTCACATGTAGATTTGCAATCGACTTTGCTACCACCGAAATGCCCAATCAAAGTATTTCGTCGACATTTCATTTGGGTGCAATATTCTTGCATTTCCTCTAACTGTTCCAGTTTGCGTTCCATATTTTTTTCAGCAACGTTGATATTACTGTTCTTACTAGAACCACTTTGCATACGAATTAAATATTTGAATTTTCCCACATCATCTGGTGAATAATAAAGAAGAGAATGCGACGCAAGTCCATCTCTTCCGGCACGACCGGCTTCTTGATAAAATCCTTCAATAGATTTGGGTAGACACCAATGAACAACGTATCTAACACAATGTCGATCAATTCCCATCCCAAAAGCAACTGTCGCAACCGCAACTTGTATACTTCCATTACTCCATCCATCTTGAACTGCGGTCCGTTCACCTTTTTTCAATCCACCGTGATATGCTTTAGCTGAAATTCCTTCCTTCGAAATTGCTCGAGCGATCATTGACGTTTCTTCTCGTTTATGTACATAGACAATTCCACTACATTCTTCTGCTGCTTGATTCTTTTCCCCCCCGTTCTTATTATTGGCAGCAGCAGCAGCAGCAGCAGCATGCGCTGTATGTCGATCAACAACGTATTTGACTAAATCACCAAGAGGATCATCTAACGCATCCTTATATTTGACTTTATAATATATATTCGGTCGGTCAAAGCTACCAACATGAAGGGGACAATTTTGTAGTGACAATTCATTTGTTATATCCTGAATAACCTTCGGTGTTGCAGTTGCTGTTAATGCCATCATGATGGTTTTGGGGAATGTTGTTCGTAAATAATTCAATTTTCGATAACTACTTCGAAAATCATGCCCCCATGATGATAAACAATGTGCCTCATCAACAGCAAACATAGCCAATCTACTTTCTTTGTATAATGTTTTCAAAACTGCTCTCATTCGTTCTGTTTGGATCGATTCCGGTGTTATATAAAGTAATACAGTCGGTTGTTCTTGTATACTATTTGCAGCGCCTTTTTTCTTTTTGCTACTACCACTTTTAGGATATAGTGATGGCACTAATCGTTCAAGGATTTCTTTATTTTGTTTTTCGGTTTGACTACTATTGATACATTTTGCCGGAATCCCTTTCATATTTAAGGCTTCTGTTTGATCCTTCATTAATGCCAATAAAGGTGAGATAACAATTGTTACACCACCCAATAAACATGCTGGTAATTGATAACAAAGTGATTTCCCACCCCCTGTTGCCATTACAATCATTTGTGATTTCCCTTCCATAGTACATTTGATTGATTTTGGTTGTAAATTCCGTAAGTATTGTAATTTAAAAACACGTTCCAATACTTGTTGTACTTCTTCTTCATTATATTTATTATTACTATTACTTGCTCGGGAAAATACTGATGATGATACGACTTTATGGGCAAACGTATGTCCGTGTTGTGGAAGATTATCATTATTAGTAGTGGTAGTGGTAGCAGTAGACTTAGAATTAGTAGAAGAGAACGAAAGTGTAGATTGTCGTTGTTGTTGTTGCTGCTGCCGTTGTTGTCTTAGTTGTGTCCCATCAGATGCAGTATCAATATCATCCCAAATATCAATTCCATTTTTATCGACTCCATTACTTTTAATTCTATTATCCACTTTATTGTCGGGTTTCTTGGTTTTGTTGTTGTTGTTGTTGATGCTGTTGTAACTATTTCTGTTCGTAACAACGCCATTGTCACTGCTAGTAGTAGGAGGGATCTTGCGTTTACGAGAAGAAGTTGCTGCTGAATTTGAATTTGAATTTGAATTCGAAGAAGTCGTTGTACTTGTAGTAGTAGTAGTAGTAAGATCGATCACCGATTGTTCTTTTTTCCGGCGACTTTTTACAATACTTCCATCATCGATGCTTGTACTGCTACTTGTACTGCTACAATTACTGCTAGTCGTCGTCGCCGTTGTTGTCGACGACTTCAACTTCTCTCTTTTCCCTGGCATTCCACAAAGTTCACAACTCGATCCTGCTCCATCCTCCTGCTCATAGGTACAGTAACAACAAGTCCAAGTCATTTTTATGAACTCCTTTTCTCTATCTATTCGCTGTCGATCGCTATGAGCTCTGTCTCCTATCTCTCTATTCGCTATCAGCTCAGCAACAGCATAGTTCATAGTTTCGAATTTTGAATGCATTTTTGTACAATTAGGGGATTAATGTTTGGTTGATTAAAAGGGGGCATCCACCCCCTTTTAATCAACCTTTCTCTACAGCAGTACGTACTACTGTACTGTAGTACAGTACTAGAAATAAAAGGAAATACAGTCTGGCCAAAAAGGTGCCGGTTAGGTACTATGCACCAGCTATTTTACTACAAGTATTCAATATTTAGTTAATTCCCCGCTAGATTTTATAGTATATTGTATTAATTAGCTCTCTTGGATTTCTTTTTTTCCAAATGTCTTCTTCAACATAATTCCTATAGCGCAAGTCACTGCAATAGAAGACGACACAACGATTTGACTCGTGCCGATAATTTTCGCTAGTAATCGGATGGAAGATTTGATACCAACTCCCATAGCCGCCAATAAGGACCCAATTATAGCAAGCTGTAATGTCCGATCTAATCGTTTTTTTCGTTGTATCTGTTTAAATCCAATATCTTTACGTTGGAACATACCAAACATATTCGGGCCAAATATTTTAGGAGCAATCTTATGGAACATCCCATCTAAAATAATAGGAAGAATAAATGTTATAAAGAACATCTTTCCAGGTCGATCCATATTTCGTGACATCATAACCAATGCCTCCGAATCTCCAGATCGACGATTTGAAAATAATTGAATTGCCTTGGGGATGGTTTCTTCATCATCATTATCGTTTCCTTCTTCTGCTAATGCTACTGTTGTTTCATCTATCGCATCAGATAACATTTCAATATCTTCCATTGCAGAATTAGCTCCTAATCCGTAATACGGCTTCACGGTATGGGCGGCATCACCTAATACTAACGTCCGTCGTTTCATGGTCAATCGTGGACCTGCGTATCGGAAGGCTGGTAAACTAGATGCAGATTTGGTCGCAACTCGTTCCATTTCATCATCATCAATTAATGTACCAAATTGAGGAAATTCTTTATTAAAAAATGCACGAAGTGTCGTCGGATTGGCATTTTCTTTTGCCAATTCATCATCTGGTTTCATCAATAATAGTGCACATAAATTACCATTAGCATCAGATGGTAATGCTTCTAATGTAATTCGACTATCAGTAGATCGTGCAGAATAATTCAAATCACAAGGCCAATCGGATGGTAATTGAATTCGAACAGATTTGAACACTCTTGCATTGTCATCGACGTATCGCTTTACTCGGAATGGTTTAGGAACAAATAACTTTTTGATTATATTATGTTGGGAATATCTTTCCATATCAAATTTCTCCATTGCATTAGCAACCGTCCGTGCAGAACCATCAGCTCCAATTAAAAGTTTTGTTGTTACCTGTTGTGGATCCGAATCGACATCGCATTCTTCGTTTGAATATTGTGACTGTCCTTCGTTGTCAATACATTTGGATATCTTTACCTTTACAAAATCATCTTCATCGGTACCAAAACTTATAGGTTCCACTTGATACCCATACAGTAGATCGATGTTTGCGTTACTATAATTTTCTAATATATGATAATATAATACACCAACAAGTTTATCACGTGCTAGGACCCGACTGGTAACATCTTTTTTACTGGGAGTGATATTTCCATCCTCAATATTGGTTTTACCAGGTGCCCAATCTCTTCGTCCATTGACTGCAACACTTGCCTTAATAAAGTCCTCCAATACACCGAATTTTTCTAAAGCACGTTGACCCCGAAACCCAATCCCCAATAGATAAAATCTTGCAACATCATTCCATATTTCTTTATTTGATGGTGATAGTGGAATAGCAGGTCGACTTTCACAAACAGCAATCCGATGTGTTGGTCCAAATTTTTGAGACAACATAATTGCTGCCAATAGTCCTGCGGGACCACCCCCACAAATAAGACTATCATATTGAGATTTTGGTGCTATCAAATGTTTTACTTCGTCCATCAAAGGTGTAGTAGTATCATCATTATTGTTAGCATTTTTGGTTTCTTCAACAGAAGTAGAAGTCGAGGTCAACGACGATATGGTAGTGGGGGAGATCGAATTTATTCGAGTAGTTATTGTATAGGGTGTTACATTCGGTTTGTAATAGCCATTAGTCGCAGCTCTACTTGTCATCGTCGGCGCCTCCTTCGGAACGATAATGGGAAAGCTGTGCGAGATGCTGCTTATTGTTAACAACAATATTACCTGTAACAATAACAGGGATTTCGTTTTCGTTTTTGTTTCCGTCATCATCAGCAGGTTATTAAACAACATCTTGTTACAACTAATTAATAAGCTCTACCCTTTTTCTTCTTGCAACGTCAAACTTGATATCTTTGTGGTTGTTTACTGTGACGTATGTAACTAACTGCGACGATAGACGATGATAGACAAGAGACGAAATTGTGAGTTGTGAGTTGATGTGAGTTTATTGATTATTTTTCATTTTGTTGCCATGTTTTTTGTGTGACTCAGTGATTTGTGCGAGTCCCACGTTGTTTATCATATTTGATATTGTTCATTGTTCTTCATTCTTTGATCTCAAATTTAAAAATGAACAAATGAACAAATGAACAAA
>Ga0115007_10003008_pt1 | contig 10305 bp, 6 predicted proteins | sample ArcOceMetagenome_2_FD_87166 | JGI IMG/M metagenome (GOLD analysis project Ga0115007, IMG submission 87166) | Marine eukaryotic phytoplankton communities from Arctic Ocean - Arctic Ocean ARC135M Metagenome | ecosystem: Environmental > Aquatic > Marine > Oceanic | place: Arctic Ocean | collected...
ACGTATAGTTTATGGGATCCATCATATTCAAATCCTGAAAGTTTTGGATTTTTCATCGATGTTGGTAATGGTTGGTCAACGATACTCCCATGTTGGTTATGGAATTTTGCTATCTTACTTCCTCATCAATTTACACCAAACAATGATGATTCTCCTACGGTCGTTGTATTGTTGGGATTTATTGGTGCGTGTTCGTACTGGCAAGTTTTGTACGGTACTATTATTTACTTTTTAAGTTTTTGTTGGAACAAACGATACAAAAACAAACCGTTAGCAGAAGTATTGGGATTCGTAGGATTCGCCAATGGAATTTGGTTCTTTTTTCCCATTGCGTGTCTTTGGGCAAGCTACAAACTGTTACTTGATCGTGATCCTAAATCTTTATTTTGGTATTGAACCCAAACAAATAAAGATGTGGAATTAAGTTTTGACTCTAACTTGCTGTGTATCCAAGATACCAAATATACATACTCATACTATAATATATTGCTCTAGTTTACTATTATTAAGCTGCTAGTGCTGTGTGTTTCTAAATTATATCATTCTATCAGACCTAATTTTGAAGACTACTCGGATCTTCACAACTTGGATCATCGGAATTAGTCCCCTCGTCTTCGTCTCGTCTCAAAAGCCATCGAAAGGTGTCCGTGAATAATACCGGTACAGGATGTATTGTCGTCTCCGTACTGTCGACGTCTACTTCTTTACAATCCTCTAATCGCGAGGAATGCTCTTCTATTTGGCTCTGCCTGTGAAGTTCAACCTGATCACGAGAATATTGTTTCGTAGCTTTTGTAACGAATGTGTTGACAAGTGCAAGTAGGATGGCGCCAGCAGCTAGAACATAAAACCCTCCTTCTATGGAGGACATTACACTAAAACATTGTGCGTCCTCGTCTTTGAGAATTCCGTAGAATACTAACTCTGAAAAAAATCCATCCAATGATCCACAGTATGAATTGACCATGAAAGACGAAATTGGTCCAAGTTGCCAACTAGCGACAAAAATAGCGATGATATAAACTTCGGCGTACTGCCATGCTTGCAATATTTCAACCAAGACAGACATTTTTGTTTGCTGTTTCGTCGTCATTGGAATGAACCACTGTCCCAATAAGGCAATTGACTGAAGAATAGGTACAACAAGAACAGTTAAGGTAAAAACCACAGAAAAGGAGACAAGACCTATATATGATCTGATTGTGTCAATAAATTTTGCCTCTTCAAAGAGCAACTTAATAACGGTGAACACACTGTGATTGGTGCTAGCGTCCCTAAATTCTTGTCCCGACTCGACTGCTACGCCTGTAATGAAATGGATTACAAAAAATGACGTTAAGGAAGTTAGTAGGATGCGGCATGTCGATACTTGTCATGATAAAAAATAAAAGATAATGTGACACGTACCAAGTAATCCAAATACTTCAACAGAAAATGAAGGAAGTATACATCCGGCGATTATACAAGCTATTAAAACCATTACCGCAAATATCAATAAATGGTTCACCCAATTCCGAACTACTAATTTTTCGGTTTCTCCGCGATGTGGACGACCAAATCGATGGGTGCGAAACAACACTTTCTTGTCAGAGTTCTCTGACGTCTTCTGTGGACGATAAGTATTATTCCGGTCATCGTATGAATCAAGCGCGTTGTTTTCGATCCTGCGATGATAATGGATGATGAAGTGTGATGAAATTTGGCTCACAAGCTGAGCAATCAAATTTGCGTATAACCCCCAAAGCGGAACGACCAATAAATCTAGAGAATAAAAATCATCTGGTAAAAAGGCAACGTTACTTGGACTGTTGACTGACACGCGAAAGGCGGCAAGGGAGATTATTAAGACAAAGATATCAATCATCGACCACTTAGCCAACCGATCCAGCCATATCAGAATTGATCCGCGCCGAGAAATAGGAACCCACGAAGTAGGGGTGAACCATAGAGCGAGAGTCATCAATTGTTTCGTATATGGCCAGATCCCAGAAAACACCAGAATGAGAATCGCGAGTTCTTTACCGCCCGCCTGCAAATAAAGAACAATGAAGTGAAACAAAATAAAAGATAGAGTGAGTAAAGAGGTCATCAGCCGATACAGCAAAAGCACCGTTGATAGCAAGTGCAACAACGCTGACGAAACGCCAGAACACTATCGGATTCAAAGTATGCATTACGACGTATTACGTACCATCCAGATGTCAATGGTTGATTTTGCCATTGAAAATTCAAAGAATTTATCAACACTGATAGTCTCACCAGCGATTTGTGCTTCGATGTTAACAGTAGCACCGAGACTCAAATGCCCAGAGAGAAATAGTCCAATGTTGCCCAAAATAATAACAGGCATACCGTATCGTATCAAAAATGGAATTTCGTTGTCACTCTGAAACATTGATCTCGTAGTGGAGTTCAATGCTAATTTTAAAGAATCCTCGCTTCGTTGGATCTGTTTCAATATTTCGAGTTGCTCCACAGGAAGCATCGAAAGCCATCGTTTGTGACGACGTTGGGTGAAACAGTGTATGGACAATACAAGCGCTGCGACCACCAGTAATAGCGCGGCAGATACCACACCAAGAAGCATCAAGTAAGTGGTAGAAGCCTCGGCTTCAGGTGATTCGAAGGAAGCGTACGTTTGTTGACGAAAATTCGGGTCGTAATTGGGACTATGACGGCATTTTTTATCTGCGTCATTCAGCAATCGGTCTATTTGGACTTGCAATACATCACCTTTAATAAGATCAGTGACGAACGGTAATAGTAAAAAGTTAACCAAATCCGTAACATCATTTTGTGCTTCGCCAGATGACGTCAGAGTTTCTGTCAGTTCAATAATCCCAGGACTAGAGCATTCAACGCAATTCAAATTGAGATTTAAATTGGCAACAGAGGCGACGAAATCGACTACAGCCGCCATAACTTCGTCATCAACACTGACTCCTTGTTCATTCAAGGTCGGAGGAGGAATTGTCGCGATCCAGCAATAAGGATCAAACATATCGACCAAAGGAAATCCGAGTAATTTTGATTTGGCAATTTTCAGCATCAACCTCATGATGACATTAGCCGTGTACATATCTAGACTAATGTCGATTTCGTTCGAGATTTCCGTTCCCCCCACTTCGTCTATAACAGCGAAGGCAAAGTTCGTCGATAGTTTTACGGGACGGTCTTCGGTTCCAATGGCAACACTGTTATTTAGAAAGTAAGGTTCTGTAGAAACAGGCTCGAGCAACACGAGTGGTGACATTATTGTGTCGAGGTTTTCGATTTTAATATAGCTCGAGCTTATGCGAACGTCAGCATCAAATCCACCAACGTTGATTCTTTGTTTTATACTGAATAAATCTGCACCGTCTCCATCGAATATCAAGGTACCTTCCGTTCCCGATTGTCCTCGAGTAAGCGAATCGATCAAAACTTTATTTATTTTTGGCATTCCCGTGGAAGGATCTGTTTCGAGCAATTCTTTGTCCATGAGACTCCGCAACATCGATGGCAGTTCTCCGTATTCGTTACTTGTCGTCGAGAAAGAAGAATTAAAAAACTTTCGAAAATCTACATACAATTCGCCATCAACAGCAGTGATTTCGTCGTAGTCGGGACAAGCGTTGCTGCTGTCGTCTTTGCCAACCAACATGGTTGCAATTTGATCGTTGACAAACTTCTTGACAGTATTTTGAAACACATTAGGGAGAACATCCTCCACCAAAATATCACCATACATTTCGAAAGCAAGTTCAGCTATGTTGGAAATGATACGATCAAGTCCATCATCAACAAATCCCACCAAAGTCGGTACCTGGATTTGTTCGGCTGATAATTTCAATTCAGTAAATTGCAAATCACGGATACTAGATGTTAAACAGGGTAATAGCCATGAATCATCTTCAGTATTTGTTAAGGCCAGTACCGATCCAATAGTCATTCCACCCAAGGCTTCGACGTCAATCAATGCAAATATACTTGCAGTCACGTCAATGTTTTCAGCACCAAATTTGATTGTGATGTCTTCGGTAATACCTTTCTGATCCGACCCATTGTCTGTTGTATCTTTCAGTATTGAAGTCTTCAATGACGATGGTTGAATATCAACAACGAGGTCAATTTCAATCTGCAAAAACTCCCAAGAAAATTCATTCCGTAGAGTATAATTTCCAGCAATGACTAAAGGATCAAATTTTGTCATGCTATCTAATCCGTAAATTCTTACTTCCTCCAAGGATATATTGGTTTCAGTGAGATTATCATGCAATGCAAAATTCATACCGTCCTTTCCAAGTAACTGTTCTACATTTACCACCAATGCTCCATTTTCGTCTAATACATATGATCGCAATACGTTGTTGATTCCGAGCTCATTATCATTATCATTATCATTTTCACTTCCACTTCCACTTCCAAGTAGTTGGTCTAGCTCACTCAGAGCTCTATTGAACAATGTTCCGATCTGTGTTTCTGAAATTTCTCGGAAGTTGAGCGCTTGATTTATATCGTAATCGTCTGGAAAAAGAGTAGACTCGTCGAATAAGGCATCGGTATCTTCGTCTACGGAAGTAGCATAACCCTTTAGGGTATCATCAATCATAAAAAAAAGATCATCATTCAAAAAGGTAACTCCAGACGTCGACAACTCCGTGCAGGCATATCCTTCAATTTCTTTTTCAATCAAATCTCTCAAGGGTTTTTCGAATACACCAATCAAACTGGAAGCAAAATCAGCATCTTTGAAATTCACATCACTAATCTCAACGTTAACGATGCAATTTGTAACGGAAAAAGTAACGGGAGAATCATTACCAGTAACAAATCTCATAGAAGTATCAGCGGCATTCCCCTTGGTTACAATTTCTGCTGTTCCAGAACCCTTTAAGAATCCATATTCGTATTTGTATTCAATGTCACAGGCAGCATCAACCCCATTAAAAGCAAGGTCGACATCGATAACGTTAGTAGTTGTCTCACTTTCATCAGTGTTGGTACTGTGGTTTAATACAATATCACCTATTCTAATATCACGACAACTAAGACTTTCTACTACCATATCTAGGTTGATTAGACCAACTTTTTCAGATATCATCATATCGTCATCGATTCCAATTACGACAGTTTCCAATAATTCATTAAGTCGATCGAAATCATCATCTAAATTATTGACTGTTGTGTCCTGTAAAATCCGTCGTCTTGCGATTATTTGATTAGATCCGCCCTCGACTTCGACTTGAATTTGTTCTTCTCCTTCTCCTTCGTTTGATGTTAAAGCCAAGGTCGAGGCTGAGGTCCCAATAACAAGTCCGTGAAATAATATTAACAAAAATAATCTCATTGTCAAAATTCACAATAATATTAAATAAATAAAAAGGTATGTATGTAACTGTATTTAAAAAAAATCCTCTCTCGTCTGCCGTCGGTGTTTCTGCTCTTAAAGTTAGAACTATATTGGTAGGGTTGAAGCAGCTTGATATTGTCAATCGCAGATAGATGGGGAAAATTATGGCAGAAGAGAATAATAATGTACCAATATGCATTCGGATTTCGGATCATCCAGATCATCCGCTATTTAATTTAGAACGATTGATGATTGATCTTGTGAGTTTTCGAAGTTTAGTATTCACTCACAACTTTGTTGGCACCACGACTGACTTTGCCTTACTCGTTTTTGCGAAATACACCGAGAGCGAGTCACGTTGCCAAATTCTTTCGTGCTACTGTACAGTAGCTACTAGTAGATACTAGTAGATGAGATATCTACATATTGGAGCAACATTACAACTACATTGATTGAATTTGGCTACCCCTTCCATACCACCACCACCCTCACATCTACACTCACTGTAGTCGTATAAAACGTTGGTCCTCTCTCTACTGATATTGGGAATATTATTTATGGAATATGTCAGCTCTGTGCACTTTTATTTTAGATATATAATATGTGTATTTTGTGCATAGCCCTAAACAGACACAACACCATACATAAAGCAATTCTAATTGGATTAAAACCCACTAACTTTGCCATCATTACATTATTACACCCAGTGTTCATATCATCCCACACTCCTGCCTCCCTCCCTCCTCATCTACTAGCATGCCGTGGTGCCTTCTGCACCTTCCCTTCATGGTAAGAAACCTGTCTCCTGGATGCACAGCTGAGAATCTTCAGAGCAGAGGAATGGAATCGATACTGGTAAAGAGTAATGAATGCATGGGCGTTATGATACAAATTGAAAGAATTGAATGTTGAATTGAAAATCAATCCATCAATTTCATGGGGGACAGGTGCATCCATGTAATGCTGACCAAATTTTTTATAAAAAATCTTGGTTAGATTGTTGTAGTCCTACAGTACAGTAGGCCCTACCGTAGCAAGCGAAAAATCACAACAGCCCCAGAGAACTAATGAACTGAAGAACAAGGATGGCAGCTGGAAGGCGACTTCGAACGTACTTGGTGTCTGTTACTGTATGTGCCAACCACGGTCCAGACCACAGATCTACTAGACAGAATAATGTCGATTGATCCAAAAAGGAATGCAATTAATTATTTTCAAAAAAACACACACAACTCTTCTCCCATCATACTAGTAGAACCAAAGAGAATAGTGTACACTGTAGTAAAAATATATTACTGCCTCGACACAAAACAATTAAGAAATAACAAAAGAATTAAGAAAAATAAAACTACAAACTACAAGATGCAGCAGCTACGACTAAATGTACTTCTTAACTTTGTTGTTGTTGTGGCTATCGCATCAATGACGACAACGACGGCTATGGTTTTACGAGAACCCGCATCTCGAAAGGTTATTGTCAAAGCTGTTGATAGTAACAAAAAAGGAGCTTCTACTAGTAAAGCAAAACAGGGAGAGTGGTCACCATCGTCGTGGCGAACAAAGGAATCGACACAAATTCCTGTATATCCCGATCAAGAAGCACTGGAAGAGGTTGAACGAGAATTAAGTAAAAGTGCACCATTAGTCTTTGCTGGTGAGGTCCGAACATTGTCTGAACAATTAGCATTAGCATCACAGGGTAAAACTTTTGTTTTATTTGGTGGTGATTGTGCTGAATCCTTCGATGAGTTCTCTGTGAATCATATCCAAGATACGTTTCGTGTTATATTACAAATGTCGTTGATTTTGACACATGGTGGATCAAAACCAGTTGTTAAAATCGGTCGTATGGCAGGTAAGATATAGACAAGACATCTTGAATCAAATCTTGAATCGTTTTACTTGCTGTACCCAAAATAAAACTGTGATGGGATAATTATTCATGATACTTGCTTGTTCTTATATTTATTTCATTGTACATATTTTATTTTAATGTTTTCATTCACTGTTCACTGCTATTTGTTAATGTCGTTATATGATATGATATTATATTATATTATATTATATACGATATGATATGATATGATATAACAGGCCAGTTCGCGAAGCCCCGATCTGCGAGTACAGAAACGATTGATGGTGTCACCCTGCCTTCGTATCAAGGAGATAACATCAATATGGAATCTCCTTTTACCGCCGAAGCTAGAACGGCAAATCCTCGAAGGATGGTCGAAGCCTATGACCAATGTACACAAACTTTAAATATCTTGCGTGCATTTTCCAGTGGAGGATATGCCAATTTATCTCGACTACATGCATGGACGTTAGATTTCGTTGAAGCTACACCAGCGGGATCGAAGTATCGAAAGTTAGCGTCCGTCGTCGAAGAATCATTGAGATTCATGAACGCTATTGGGGTTGATTTAGAATCTCCTACAATGCAGAAGGTCGATTTTTATACTGCACACGAATGCTTGTTGCTTCCATACGAAGAAGCAATGACACGTGTAGATTCGACATCTGGAAAGTATTATGACACATCAGCACATTTGTTATGGGTCGGAGAACGAACGAGACAACCAGGATTTGCGCATTTTGAATTCGTTCGTGGATTAGAGAATCCGTTGGGAGTGAAAATTAGTGACAAAGCATCGCCCGAAGATGTCCTTGAAATTTTGAATACCTTCAATCCTGATAATATTCCTGGTCGTGTCACTCTCATTACGAGAATGACCGCAGAAGGAATCCGAACGAAATTACCAGCCATTATCAAAGCAGTTCAAAAAGAGGACAAAAATGTTGTTTGGGTTAGTGATCCCGTGCACGGTAATGGATTTCAAGCCGAAAACGGGTACAAGACACGTAGCTTCGACGATATTCGGGACGAACTTGTTGCGTTCTTCGATGTCCATCGCGAATGTGGAAGTCATGCCGGTGGAATCCATCTTGAAATGACAGGTAAAGACGTCACAGAATGTCTAGGTGGTGACACAAACAGTGTTACCATGGAAGGAGAGCGAGGGTTGGCCTCGAAGTACGAAACCCATTGTGATCCTCGATTGAACGCATCGCAAAGTATCGAACTGGCTTTTTGTGTCGCCGAAAAATTGAGAGAATCTTCACACCGAGCTCCGATGGAATATAATACAGAATAGAAAGTCAGTAGTATTTTTGGTTAGCATATAATGATATATAATATAATATATAATATGTTATGCCTTGCTAGAATTTGCTTTTCCTTAATTTTACAATTTATTGTTGACAAATTGATTATTATATGAATAATGATCCAGAGAGGAGTAATAAGTGGTACTTAAAAAGATAATATTGAAAGCACACGGTTATTATGATGATATTGCTGCACCATCTCCTAAAGTTTGAAAGTATAAGAAGCATCTTACTCGATATTATTGTATATCTTTTGTCATATCATGTCGCAGTTGTTAGCAACAAAAAGTGATGACGATCTACAGTACCGTATTATTGGGGGAGGGGGAGTTTCCCTACTTCCCAAATTTAGGGTTTGCCCCTCAAGTCGATTTAGAGTTTTGAGGTGAACATGAACTATAAAAAAAAAACGCTACCGCCGCACTTTTAAACTTTCAATTGTATGTGGGATCTCTCTTTGAAACCGAACCCGTCAAAAAGAAAGCACCAACAAAAATTTGCAACGAACATTTGCATAAAGTAATTCAAGAAAAGCAACAAGCAAACTAACGACAACGAACAAGCAACGACATTTCATGTTAATTACTGTACCCGTTAACAATATCTATATCTGTTCGAGTATGCATGGCACCAAAGATCATAACGGCACATATTCCATTGATGCCGTTGCTTGATTTCTCGTTATTCATTTAACAAGATATACATCAACCTAATATTGCATTGCCAACCAAGCTGACTCACTAACAAACTTACAACGGTATTTTTGTGAACGGCACAACTAACTAACGGTATTGATCGTCGATCAATCATTGCATCACGTCAATTACTCCATAGCCATGCCCGATGAAGGAAGATGCGATGCAATGTTTGATATCATAAAATCTACTTTCGAACATCTTTAAAGAACTGTTCTACATGATTAACTTTCATCATCGATCATCACCTACCGACCACCACCTCCAACAACTTTCAAACAATGCCAACCACTCTCGCTCCTCCCACTACTACTCGTCGCCCAGCTTTGGGCGACCGAACCAGCAGTCACGTCAATGTTTCCTTGAACAACAAGGGGGACGCAAATCCGGCAATCCTTCCTGTCAAACCGAATAAGTTAATCCTTCAAGTCGTTGATGACGCAGCCCCTAACCCTGTCACCACCAACACAAACAAAGAAGCCATTACAACTTCTACGAATAAAATCAACACTGTTGTCGTCCAGGAAGACGAGGCCACCCATCAGCCTACTAAGATGAAACGCGTCGACGTCTTTTCGGATTCGACATGGGACGATATTACGGCGAAAGATAACAAGACCAACGATGACCGCCGCGCAAGTATTGTCAGTGTAAGTATCCTAAACATTCTGAATGAAATTCCATTCGATTCCAGATTTCATTTTATAAACTATTATTTGGTATTCCTCTCACTGATTCTTTTTGATTGGATACATGTATCATTCTCTTTTTCTTTCTGGTAACACAAAACAAATAGCCAACTTACTCGGATGAAGGATTTGATGTTGATGATGAGGATATCGCTGCTGACCTCGAGGAAAAGACACTAAAATGCCTCTCTGGCTCAGTCGATGTTACCGGTGCGACTACCAAAACAACTTCGGAAACGATTGACGCTGAAAAAGCCGTAGCAAAGGGATACGAGTTTTCGGCTTCTTACCTCGAGAAGATGGCTCGGGCTGTGGTTCGCCCTTTAGAGGACGAATCCGTGGAAGATGCCATCAAAGCCATGAAGGCAATATGCTATACGGCGATGGCTGATTCGGGGAAGAACTGGAAATCCATTGTGAA
>Ga0115007_10003012_pt1 | contig 10299 bp, 5 predicted proteins | sample ArcOceMetagenome_2_FD_87166 | JGI IMG/M metagenome (GOLD analysis project Ga0115007, IMG submission 87166) | Marine eukaryotic phytoplankton communities from Arctic Ocean - Arctic Ocean ARC135M Metagenome | ecosystem: Environmental > Aquatic > Marine > Oceanic | place: Arctic Ocean | collected...
ATAATACGGTATATGATATATTCAGTTTAGTTTTTCTGTTATTACTGTATCTTGTCGTAGTAAATCATTGCATTTCCCACCCAAATGACGAGTAAGTTCATTAAAGTCTACAATAGAGAATATCGACACAAATTAATATTGTACCTTACCGCTGAAATAACAGCATCGCCCATGGCATGGCATGGCATGGCATGGCACTAACTAAGTTAGGGTGTATCTCAAACCCACACAATCATATTATATATATATATACTAGTACAGTTATAAAATAAAATAATATAAACGAATTCGATCTGATTGAAACTAATGAAGTACGGGACTGAAGTATTTACGTGACAGTTCTCATCCAAAAGATTGTTGTTTTGATGATGATGGATTCTTCATTCGACCGCATTGATTTTTTGATATTCTTCTTCGAAAATAATACGTACGTTTCATATAATTTCAGACCTTGTTCATTGTTAGTGACCATGGCGGTTGAAATAAAACAAATCAAGAATACAACAACCAACCGATTTTACACCATCACTGCATTCATAACATAAAGATGCATTGTCATGGAGGGATATCGTGTTTGTTTCTCATTTTACAGTGGAAGAGCGGAGGTGCTTTTCATACATCGTCATCGCCATCGCCATCAATACCGACATCAATAACGACATTGTCTTATTCTAAAGACAGCAGCTATGAATACGATTACGGCGATGATGCGGTTACAAGTAGTACGAACAAAATGCTAATCAATAACGATGGGAATACCAATAGAAAGGAATCAGAGTTGTTGTCGTCGTCGTTTTCAGCGACGACGATAGATAGAAAATCATCATCATCCCGACGAATGTTCTTTGCATCGAGTATCGTGGGTATGGGAATTTTGATAAAAGATGAACCAGCTCATGCAGCCATTGCTGCTGATGACGTTAGATTTCTGTGGACGAAAAATCCTGTCAATCCCAAACGATCAAATTTTCGTATCACTGATGCAGAAACGACTGGGTACAATGTCAATTTTGTTACATATTTGTCTCGTTTCCTATTAAGTTTTGATCCTAACGCACAACAATGGTGGATAGATCGAGCAGGTGAAATACCCAAATCAAGTTCACTAGAAGATATTTTTGACATACGTGAGACACAATTCGCGAAGTTTGCTGCATCTGTTGAAGTTGGTCTACAGGAAGATGATTTTGTTGGAAGAAATGGTCCAAAAAAGTTACTGGAAAGTCTTCTGAATCAATTTGGAAAGTCAAACGAAGCTACTGGTACAACTACTGCTCTTAGTAGTAGTAGTGATAGTAGTGGTACACTATCAGCAGTAGACGATCCAGATAGATTTACACGGGAAACCAAAGAAGCAAGACGACAATTAGCGCTACTATTTGGGTTGTTAGAAGATTCCCAGCCAACGAAAGAGATTACGACACTTTTAGCTTCAATAGATAATGGGTCGATCGATTCAGTAGCACTGGATACTTCAAATCCTAGTCTGCTACGAAGTTTTTCACCAGACGACATACCATTAGTCGAATTTCCACAGCCTGAAGCAGGCTCGGGGTACACTCGAGCTACTGGTAAGGTTCGTTTTGAACCTACCGGTCAATTGTTACGTATTGACATCATCGATGGAGGAGAAGGATATACCAAACCTCCCGATGTTTCCGAGTTTCTACCGGAGACGCTGACTGGTCCAGCTGCTACTGTAGTTACAAAAGTTGTGAATGGAAAACTAACTAGTATACAAGTCGTTGATAATGGAGCGGGGTATACCCAAGATAGCGTCGTAGAAGTTCAATTGAAAGCTCCAGAAAGAAATGGTAAATCGGCTAAAATTGCGATTATTCCGGAAATGGAAATATCTGCAGTCGAATTAGATGAAGCTGGGAGTGGTTATGCTGTAGAAAAACCCGTTGAAGTTTCGTTGGTTTCATCAACCAACGACCTTCGAGTTGTTGGTGTTGGTATTCTCAAAGGCAAGCTGGGTTCTTTTACGGCTAATCGGACTCCTGGAGAAAACAAAATTCGTAATTTTGAGCGAAAACTTGATGATGGAGCTGAGAAACAAGTAATAAGTGGAGCATTTAGTGGAGGTAACTTCCCATCGTCTCCATTTCCTGAGAAGGCATCATCTTCACAACAACTATTGGCTTTGCTTCCACAAGGATTTGGCTTAGAATACGATGCGCAAGTTAAACGTTACATCTTAAGCGTTGATAAGGAATATCAAAACACGTATCCCGGTATAGCTCTGAAAGCTCCAAATAGACCTCTTGTCCCAGACTTTGGTCCACGAGGAACGTGTCCTATTGAACGAAATCAGCGAATAGATCCATCAACCTTTGCACGCTTTTGTCTCTCTGGTGCAATTTGTGCTTCTGGAGTTCAGTTGGCACTCACGCCTCTGGATGTTGTCAAAACCAAAGTCCAAATCGATGGGGATAAATATCCAAAAATCTTACCAGCTTTTCAATCTATATGGAAAGACGAAGGTCCTAGTACGTTCTATACTGGTTGGTTGCCTACGTTTAGTGGAAACTTCCTCGCTGGTGGCTTTCTTTATGCCTTGACCGAAGTTATTCGTCGATCACTTACCGAAGCGGCTGGGTCAAACGCAATATCGCTTGAAGTTCCGATCATTTTGGCTGCTGCAGGTGTTGCTTCAGGTAAGGAAATTAAAATTAAGTGCTCGAGTAACTCCATTTTTACATATTCCCTCATAATCTCAAAACTCAATTTTTCATTCACCTCTTAATTTCCCTTTTTTTCTCATTACGCACCAATACTTACGGTAAACAGCGGCTGCGGCTATAGTTTATTGTCCCTTTGATGCGGTGAGGATCCGATCCATAGCTCAACCTGATTATGGGGCAGATGCATTCGAAACTGTATCTCGTATGGTTTCAGAAGAGGGAATTGAAAGCCTGACCAACGCAATTCCGGTTTTCATCGCAAAGCAAGTCCCGTATGCGGCTGTCAAATTTACAATATTTGATTTGAGTACCGAGTATCTTTTCAGAGCGTATCCATTAGCACAAGAAGATATTAAGCTATCACTTGGGGTTTCTCTGATCGGAGGAGTTTTAGGGGGTATTACTGCTGCGATTGTGAGCAATCCAGCCGATGCAGTCATATCAGAATTGAAGAAAGCCAAATCAGATCAAACACCACAAGAGGCATTGCAAGCATTATTGGATCGAGGGGGTGTCCCATCATTATTTAAAGGTCTTTCCCTTAGGATGGTGCTCTATTCTTTAGCTGCGGCATTTCAATTTATGATTTATGATGGTGTGCGATTCGTTCTAGGGATAGGTCCAGATGACTTAAGGCTATATCTCGATGTTCTTGGAGAGGCTCTCGTTAAGTAATTATATTTTTGAATTGATTCATTCCAATACTACAGTACTTGGCTGTATTAACAAACAATAAACACATTATCTGATCATACTAGAATTTTACACTGATAACTTTATATCCTAGATACTTTTCCTGCTTCTATGAAGTGTAGATGAATATATAAATTCTGAACCACGATATGTTTTATCTTTGTCCAGATTTTCCTATAGCATTGTGTTGTATCTCTACTGGTATTGAATGAGACTGTATAGTGTATATCAAAGAATATATTTTATGATTGATGCAGATGTGATATAAAAAAGATATAAGTAAGTAATGTGAATGAAAAGATTTTGAATCACGAGCCACGTGCCTCGCATAATACCGTTATATTTAATCGCTTTTTTTTTGCTCACAAAATCAAAATTTAACAACAACAAGGTAATGATTCTTCTTCATTTCGATACAATAAACACCCAATTTACAGCAAACCCACAAATAAATAATGCAATAGAACTATAACATCCTAGTTTATTCTTCGGTTTATCTTTTTCAAACATGTCGTCTTCTGGTCGCCGCGGTCCGGAGTTGAAGAAAAAACTTCAACGACGCAACAACTCTTTGCGGCCCGCCGATTTCACAAAGGAACATAATATTTCAGCATCTAACGAAGGAGAAGGCGAGAAAGATTGTGTAAAGAAAACCAAAGAATCGCTTACTGAATTGAGAAAACGAATCGAAGAACGAAAAAAGTCTTCAAAGTTGAAGGATATTCAACAGTATATTCATGAGTATAAACCTTCGGTACCGCTCAGCACAAGTGCACAACCGAAAGAAAGGAAGTACCAGCAAGAACGTAGAGAAGACACCGTTCCACAGCTGGCAGAGACAGCAGACGATGATACCCCGATCACTGAGAGAGATTCTCGTGAAGAGCCAAATGAAGAAGATCCTTTTAAAGAAGAAACTTTAGCACAGACTATCGCGAGGACTGCGCAGAAACGGAATATCAATCAAGCTCCGAAGACGAGAGGCTACCATCCGGTGAAGGTGAATAGTAATGAATCGCAACAAAATGTTCATTCCTGTAAAAACAACAGTCATAATAGTAACCATCAACGACATGAAAAAGATGGAGCCAAAAATATTTACGGTACACCTACACCTACGCATATTGAAGTTCATTCTAAAGAGACATTCGACGATGGTTCAACTGAAGTATCAGAAATCACCACAGACGTTCGCATCTTATGCACGAAAGGTGCATCGTATGCGGAACGTCGAATGAATGGAAGGATTCAAAGGCGACTTGCGAGACCGCATTTATCAGGTCCCCCAGGCCATCGTTTAGAGAAAGATGTAGAGATTAATGTAAGTGACCTAAACAATTTGAGTAAAACGGTTGAAAAGGCAAAAATATACCTTCAACAGGAAATGTCACCTGCTGCCATCATTCCGCGTCATGGTCTACCCTACGAAGAGACGGATTATCGAGAGGAACTTGATGATGACGACGAAGAGGGTGAAGATTCTTGGGGGGGTACCATAGCAAATCAACCAGGAAATACTGTATGCATTCAAGGTCCTCCCTCACCAAAGAACGAAGCAAATAAACAGCTTACAACAACGAATAAAGCCTCTACGAGAAAACTTCAAAGTCTAGTAAAGGAGGCTTATTCGTATGAGGGTGACGTCTTCATTGATGCGACAGAAATTAGAGATGAAGATCTTGATGGTGGAGTGCCTGTCTTAACAGAAGATGGGGACTGTTGTAATCCAATTCAAGTGGACGATGATTCGATCGATTTATCCGAGCTTTTGGGAGACGAAAATGTGGTAGAAGAAGATGTAGATGCTCAACAGAGACCAACTACAAAGCCAACTGATGACTGTATTGATAAGATTATTTTGCATAGGACGTTAATGAATGAGAATAGTGAGTCGCAAGCATCAAAACCAGCACCATTACGAAAAACACTCGTCCAAGTGCCATCAACGGCTCCGGATAAAAACAGGAATATAGTACTTCCCGTGAATATTACGGATGATCCTAATCTGAAGAAGGAATCAAATAATATAAGCCCAATACCAGTTATTAGCACTATACCATCCTCTGATAATGACGTACATAGCGTTAACAAGAACGAAAATTATGGGCGAGACGACCCGAGTCCGAATATTTCTGAAAACGATCCTTCTACGAACAATAACCCCACCTCTCTTGCCTCGGAATTCTATCAGTCTTCTCGTGGATTCTTCAAATCCTTTACAGATCAAGTCGACACTCAACTCAAAAATTTCAAACAAGGAGGTCTTATTCCAGAAAGTGATATGAACGGTATGCTCGGAGTCTTAGACCATGATATAGACGAGACGGAGAAGAAGCTTCCAAAAGATAGTGACGACGCGGTCATCCTCTTAGGTGACGAATTCGAAAGGTCGGCATGTGGCATTGAGAGCCACCAGTTGGGCAAAGATATTGAGTCTGATGCTGATCCGGTCGAACAGATGCTAGAATCTCTGAGAAAAACTTACAAATCAGGTATATCCAACTGTGGTGTAGACAGCGGAATGATAAAGGAAAATACGAAGGCCATAGAAGAAATGGTTGCTGGCTTAAAAGCCAAAAATAGAAATAAGAATACCTCGAAAGCCACCTCATCACAACAACCACAGATAGAATATTCTACTGATGAGAAAACTGAAAAACATCAATTTACGATTCCTGTTAAAGCATACTGTAAAGCCTCAGAGCCTCAATCCTTCATTGTTCCGGTCAATAGACATAGCAAGGAGTAAAAATCAGCATACAGAGTAGGAGCATGACAGAGATTGTTATACCATGAAAATAAATTGATATCTGTTATTAATGATTGTATGCATTCTGTGTATTTTAGATATAACTGTAAAAGTAGGAAATATTTATATGTTTTTGTGTAAAGACTACTTAAATAATCTGAATTAAGTAGCAAAAACAAAAGGATATATTTAGGATTGATTGGTTTGCTATGTAAAAGCACTCTATTTTCTCATCCATCTGCTACTGGTATTTTCACAGCAGTGTGGCAGTGTGGAACACAACAACCAAAGAGAGAACTTTCCTAGTCTATACTCACTGTCCATCTTGCCTTGGTTGAAGGAGAAAAGCCAAAACAGCGCACCACAGTTCAATCTAGTTTTTGTATTTGCATATCGTCCACCTCAACTACACTACTTCTATCTCAGTAGAACTTTTTGTTTTGATATTTTGCATCAAGGAGAATTGAAGTATAAGTATAGCTCCTTGTTCAAAATAAGCAGGGTTCCAACACCACCCAGTGTGGCTCCACATAGCACTTTGTAGCTACTCAATTACAGTACAGTAGTAATAAAACAAACCAAAGGAAATACACTGCAATGTACACGACTATCTAGCTAGAATGATATATTTACATTGCATTGACACAATGTAAAACATTTGTACAAAAGATAGATTGAATAAAATTATCCTTCATTGTAATAGTGTGTTGAATAGTATATAACTCATTATTATTTTATAGTAGCTGCCTCTTTGCTCCTCACCACATTAGAAAGGCTGACAAGACAACGGTACACCCACCACTGTTCTACACTACTACACTGTATTGATTAAAGAATTGTATTCAACAAATTAATGGCAATTCAATGGCAACACAAACAATAGTGTGTTAAATAAGTAAGCTACAGTTTAGTTCATCATGACTTGTGTGTACCTACGCTACAGTAATAGAAATGGTGAAGTAGTTTAAACAATGTTTTTCTAAAAGTATGAGCATAAGCTCTTACTAAATATTAATAAATAAAGACAGGTATTCCGAGAGATATTAAAAAAGATAAAAAGATGACATGAGGAGAACAGCTGTCAGATCATGGGAGAAAATTACCCTGTATCGTAATGCTTATTAAAGTTTGGGCAAAATCACCTGGTCAGTTACTGATGGCATGTTTGAAAAAATGAGATTGCGATGTCAAGTACTATTTTTGAATACTACACAACGGCTTGTATTATATGATCGACTACTACATTGTATTGGGCGCACCATTGCTGCTGCTGTAATTGGAGTGAGTGTTGGTAATAGTAATCAAGAAGAACTCTGGTTACTTTGATGGACTACCCATGATGATAATATCAACTGGCGGTTTGATGAGTTGAAGAAATTCCTGGTTGAATATGTGTATTTGTCTGTCTTCCAACACAATTATAAGATGATAATGCAGAAGGAGTATAAAAACTTGCATCTTTTACCATCCCAGCTTCATTCAATATTGAACTTGGATTAGAGTGAAGTATGTACTGACTGCTGGAACAACAAAACTATCTGGTGGATGACCTGTTACAGAATTATCATCAACTATTACAGCTTTAATTATACCTAAAGGTGCAAATAGAGTACAAACAAGAATGGGGTATATTGTATATTCTGCTACTTTTGCTGATGGAACATCAAATGCATCGGGATGGCCGCTGTCTTCCCACCCAAGCCTGGAATGCTGAGAAGAATAGTCCCCCATCAACGATATAAAGGGCAGTATCAGATGATGAAGAGAGATCATTAGTTTGAAAACAAAAGAAATTATGGACAGGCAGTGAGAAATGTGTTTTATTTAGTTCGTTGTACCTCTATGGTGGGTTTATCGGCTATCTACTATGTAAGCCAGGTATATGCAAATGGATTTCACACTGGAAGAAAGAGAAAGAGAAAGATCAAAAAGTATCTCATGATAAATAATATACTAGTATAATATATATATAATATGTAATAACAGATCAGATAATTACTTGTTGTTGTACTGGACCATCTTCCGTTTCAGGGTTGAAAAAAATCTACCATAAAAAATAAAAAATCGAGTCCCCTTCATTGCGCGAATTGAATGCACCTGGTAAAAAATAAATTTGTGATTGAAACAGGGTTTACCTTTGCACCCTAAATCGCGCATAGTGACTTGTTAGCTAACAAGTCGTTGTTGTTAGCTAACAAGTAGTACAGTATAATAAAATACTACAAGTACTGTATGTAGAAAATTAAATTTGGGGGAGTTATTTAATGGCGAACAACGCTACGGGGGATCGAGCTCAAAATTGACAAAAAGATACTGTACAGGAGTGCGTACTAGTACAGTAGACACAAATTTATTTCTGTTGTTTGTTGTTTCTACTAGTATATCTATTTATCTATCTTATCTACCTACCGCAAGGCTCTATCGCTATCCGTTCTGAATGACATAAAAAAAGACTAACAGAGACAATACTAGTATACAAACAATTCAATTGCAAGTAATACTGGCGGTGCCATTTAGTTCATTGGATTTGATTTTTAGGCGACAACAACAAGCTCTTTGGTGGTGATATTATTAATTTTAAAAAAAATTAAAAAATTTAAAAAAAGACGAACGGTATTCAGTATCGTCTCCTGTATCTCTATTCGCTGACCGTTTTCGACTATTCTACCACTTTCAAATCAGTCAGTTATTGGGTACGCTATCCGATAAAGAGTATTGTTATTTGCAGTGTTTGGAACATACCATCATTAATAAAGAATTGGTCGTCGTTTTTTTTTTGAAGAGCTTTTGTGATACAAAAATCAACAATAATCGTTACAGAGGATACTGTATTTGGTAACCTTATCGTATATCCGACTTGACTGCTATAAAGATTGGAGAACGATACTACTATGACTGGAAGAAATAACGAATCCTCTCCACTGATTGACAGGAATCGACCGCAATTGTTAACATATCAAGGTAATTCAAGAACAAGCATAAGATATCTATCAGCTGGAAAATATGGGACAATTGGATCGATGTCTATCGCTGTAAATTTTCTTACAGGACCCGCAATGTTGCAAATTCCGTCGTTATTTCAAAAGTCTGGATTGATTCCAACAACGTTATGTATAATTTGCACCTGCTTCTTCACAACACTTGGTTGCCTTCACTTCGCTAATGCTATTTCGAAGCTTCCTGGCAATCACTACTATTCAAAAGAGGTTGAATACAGTGATGCGTTTCATAAATATTGGCCGAATAATCCAAGATGGGTTGCGGCAACAGAAATAGTATTTTTTCTCTGTGTGACTTGTTTAAACGTTTCATCCCTCGTCGATTCAGCCCAAGTTTTCGATGTCATGTTGGCCATTCTTGGCGGTAGGAGTCACGCCCTCCGTATCACAACATCTGAAACAGCAGGTTTGGACTGGGTCTACGAGAGCTGGGACTTTAGCCTTTGCGATTCTGACGAAGATTGCGTTCCATTTTCAGATCACGAAGATGAAGGTGGTGTCCTACTAACTGCGGGTTATATAATAAATGCTCTATTTTTCATGCCCTTGGCCCTAATGGACCTTCAGGTAAATAAACGATATGCGCAAAATACTATCATCTACACGAATAATGTGTGTGTGTGTGTGTATGTATGCTTATGTTCACGTTTCTTACTCCTACTTAACTTGTCTTCACACAGGAAAATGCTGTCTGGCAGATAGTTGAATTCCTTGTTTTGGTTGTAACGTCCATCATTTTCTCGTTCTTGTTTATATCGAATGGTATTGAATGGGAAGGTCGGTACGTGCCTTTATTTCTTTGCTTTTATTATCTTAAATATTTGATTTGTTTTTATAATGTCGCAGAATAATTAAACCGCTCATACTTTGCTTTGTTCTTGATTATAATAAAGTTTAGTCTCTCACAATTTTCTTTCATATTATTTGTTACTGTACTTTATGTTATACTACATACACACAAATAATAACACCCACCCCATTTTAATTTATTTTTTAGGTTATCCTGGTGGGGTGAGTCATGGGATTCTTTGCTTGGAGTTGTCTTATTTAACTTTGCCCTCGTTATTAGTATTCCTGCTTGGTTGTTCGAAAAGGAACCGTCAGTAGATCCGACTAAAGTAATTACCGGGTCGTCGATCACGGCAGCTCTGTTATATATTTTGTTGGGAAC